>OJSK01002101.1_pt1 | contig 12578 bp, 7 predicted proteins | sample 1599461 | NCBI WGS metagenome assembly OJSK01 (sample SAMN04168658, study PRJEB22393) | human gut metagenome | biome: human gut microbiome; feature: stool | host: Homo sapiens | collected 2014-03-24 | reverse complement strand
GCACCCAGCATCCGCAGCGCTTTGCTTGCGTCTTGCTGGCCGCGGCCCCAACAGCAACTCCCTGTTTCCGCCGCTGGCGGCGGTCGTCGTTGTTGCTCCTATCGAGGGGAGGCCTTGGCATAGCGGAAAACTTCTCCTCTTTGCCAGAGGCTCCCCTCGGTAGGGGAGCTGTCTGCGAAGCAGACTGAGAGGTTATTCCTTAAATTAAAAGCGGAGGAAGCCTCTGCCTCCTCCGCCGTACATCCTATTTTACATCATGAACTGAGAATACACGAAGCCGCACAGGGCGATGCCCGCACACACGATGGCGGTGATGGGCGGCACCCAGCGGATGAGCGTCTCAGCGATGCTGTCACGGGGGTCTTCCTCTTCGCAGTCGTCCTCCTCGTCCAGCGGCTTTGCCTGCAGGCGGGACGGCGCGGCGGCGGGAGTCGAGGGTACCACACGGGTGCCGTACTTCTCCACCTCTTCGTCCGGCGCAAAGGACTTGGCCGGGCGCACCGGCTCCGGCTGGCGGGGCAGAACGCGGGTCGCCTCCTGCTCCGGGGCGCGGGTCACCACGCGGGTCGCGTCCATCTCAGCGGCAGGCGCATAGTCGGGCGCAGGCTCCGCCGCCCGGGGCGGGATGATACGGGTGGCTTCCTCCTGCGCCGCACCCACGATGCGGGTGGGCTCCTCAGCAGGCGCGGCGGGGCGTACCGGCTGGGCCGCAGGCTGCGGCTCCGTCTCCGGCTGGCGCACCGGGGCTTCCGGCTGCAGCAGGGTGTTCAGCGCGTTCTGCAAAAGGATACGGTCACTGCCGCACTCGGAGCAGTAGACGGTATCCTCTTCCTTCGGGTGGAAGGCACCGCAGGCGCAGTACCAGCCGTTCTCGAAGACCTGGGGCATGAACTTCATGCCGGTGCGGTTCATCCGGGCTTCGAGGGCCTTCTGCATCTCGACGCTCAGGCGGCGGGGGGCCGGCAGGCGCACCCGCTTGATGCTCTCGAGGTGGACGACCTTCCTGCCGCTGTAGACATTGCGCAGGGTGACGTCCACGCTGGTGATGGCCTTCTGGGTGACAAAGACGGCATCGTCCATGCCGAAGCTCTCGCCGGGCTTTGCGGTAAGGTCACGGTACTCGAACTCGTCCTCACAGAGGATGACGCCGTCCACGCCCTTGCACTTGAAGTGGATCTCCAGTGCCGTCAGGGTCACGCGGGAAATGTTCTTAAAGGTCAGACAGACCGCGTGTTCGCCGCTGACTTCGCCCTTGAGCAGCTCCACGCAGACGAACTGCACCGGGCTGCCCGGGGTGTAATAGTTGGCCCGTGTCCGCGCGACCGGTTCAAAATTTTCCTCCACAACACTCTCCCCTTTCTCTTGGTTTACTGGTTGGCTTCGCCTTCATCCGGCATTTCGGGGGCCGGGGCTTCCTGCGGGGCGGCATCCACTGCCTCAGCAGGTTCGGCAGGCTCCGCAGTCTCTGCGGCCTCGGCCTGTTCCACAGGCTGGACAGCGGGCTGAGCCTCGGCTGGCTTTGCGTCGGGGTCCTCACGCTGGGGCAGGGTCTCGCCTGCCATCACGGCGTTGAACTCCTTCTCGTTCAGCTTCTCGCGCTCCATCAGGGCCTGTGCCAGCGCATGGAGCTGGTCGATATGCTCCGTCAGGGTGCGGCGGCAGGTCTCGTAGGCCTCGTCGATGATGTCCCGCATCTCGCTGTCGATCTCGGCAGCGGTGGTCTCGCTGTAGCCCTTGCCCTGACCGAGGTCGCGGCCCAGGAAGGTCTCCTCCTGAGAGGTGCCGTAGACCACAGGGCCAAGGCGCTCGGAGAAGCCGTACTTGGTGATCATCTGGCGGGCGATGTTCGTCGCCTGCTGCAGGTCGTTGGACGCACCGGTGGAGATGTCGTCCAGAATAAGCTGCTCGGCTACGCGGCCGCCCAGACTGGACACGATGTCCTCGAACATCTCGCCCTTGGTGACGTAGCTGCGGTCTTTCTCGGGCAGATACATGGTGTAGCCGCCGGCCTGACCGCGGGGGATGATGGTGATCTCATGCACACGGGGGTGGTGCTTGCAGTAGAAGCCCGCCACGGCGTGGCCTGCCTCGTGGTAGGCGGTGAGCTTTTTCTCTTCGGGGGTGACGACCCGGCTCTTCTTCTCGGGGCCGGCCATGACCTTCATGGAAGCCTCTTCGATGTCCTCCATGGTGATGGCCTTGCGGCTGCGGCGGGCAGCCAGCAGAGCGGCCTCGTTGACGAGGTTCTCGAGGTCAGCGCCCGCAAAGCCTGCGGTGCGCTGTGCGATGACCTTGAGGGAGACATCCGGGGCGAGGGGCTTGTTCTTGGTGTGGACCTTCAGGATCTCCTCGCGGCCCTTGACGTCGGGCAGGCCGACGTAGACCTGACGGTCGAAGCGGCCCGGGCGGAGCAGGGCCTTATCGAGGATGTCGGCACGGTTGGTGGCCGCCATGACGATGACGCCATCGTTGGCCTCGAAGCCGTCCATCTCGACCAGCAGCTGGTTCAGGGTCTGCTCGCGCTCGTCGTGACCGCCGCCGAGACCGGCACCGCGCTGACGGCCCACAGCATCGATCTCATCAATGAAGATGATACAGGGCATGGTCTTTTTTGCCTTGTCGAAGAGGTCGCGCACACGGGATGCGCCGACGCCGACGTACATCTCGACGAAGTCAGAGCCGGAGATGGAGTAGAACGGCACACCGGCCTCACCGGCGCAGGCGCGGGCCAGCAGGGTCTTGCCGGTACCCGGAGGGCCGACGAGCAGCACGCCGTGAGGGATGCGTGCGCCCAGAGAGTTGAACTTGTCGGGGCTCTTGAGGAACTCCACGACCTCTTTCAGCTCTTCCTTCTCTTCGTCTTCACCGGCCACATCGGCAAAGGTGGCGGTCTTCTTGTTCTCGTGCTCGTCCTTGACCTTGGCTTTGCCGACATTCATGATGCCGCCGCCACCGCCGACGCCGCCCCGCATCATCGAGAACAGCAAAAAGCCGGTGCAGCCCAGCATCCCCAGATAGAAGATGATCTCCATCCAGGGGATGGTCTCCTTGAGAGAGGTGTAGTCGTAGGTCATGGGCGCGTCGGGGTTCGCCGCGTCGTAGGACTCGATATACTTGTCCACGTTCTCGATGAAAACGTAGGCATAGGGCAGTTTATAGCGGACGGTGACGGTGCCGTCGTCCTCCTGCACTGCGCCGGTGGACTCCGACGAGGAGGAGAACATCCCGCTCAGCAGACCGCCGGTAGACTGCACCGTGCTCTGGGTGGAGGAGACGTCCGGCAGGGGCAGGTCGCCTTCCTTCAGGTTCAGGGTGATGACGCTGGTGTTGCGGTCCAGCGTGAAGGACGTGACCTGATTGTGCTCAAAGTAATGGACGACGGTGGAGTAGCTCATGGTCGAGCCGCTGGTGCTGCCCGACCCGCTGCCCATCACCGACCAGACCATCAGCACGGCGGCCAGCGCCAGTGCGAGGATGAGCGGATTGATACGAGGTCTCTTAGGTTGCAAAAGGATCAACTCCAGTTCTGGTTTTATTTCTTACTTTTCGTAGACGCTGGGTTTGAGTACGCCGATGTAGGGCAGGTTGCGGTACTTCTCGTCGTAGTCGAGGCCGTAGCCCACCACGAACTCGTCCGGCACTGCGAAGCCCTCGTAGTCCGGGGCGATGTCGGCCTTGCGGCGGCTGGGCTTGTCGAGGATGGTGCAGATCTTCACCGAGTTCGGGTTGCGCATCTTGAGCATCGGCACGAGGTTCGACAGGGTGATGCCGGTGTCGAGGATGTCCTCCACGATGAGCACGTCCTTGCCGGAGAGGTCGCCGTCCAGGTCCTTGATGATCTTGACGAGGCCGGTGCTGGTGGTGTTGCCGCCGCCGTAGCTGGACACCACCATGAAGTCGATGCTGCACGGGATGCTCACAGCGCGCATCAGGTCGGCCATAAAGACCACCGAGCCCTTGAGGATGGAGACGAGGACGAGGTTTTTGCCCTCATAGTCTTTGCTGATCTGAGCGCCCAGCTCAGCCACTTTCGCTTTCAGCTCCTCTTCCGAAACGAGGACCTTCAAAATATCGTCATGCATGCTCATGATTCGATTCCTCCAAAATTTTCTAGTTCCACCTGCAGCAGCTGCCCGGTGTCCGGCCCGGGGGCCAGCCCATCGGCAAAGCCCTCTCCGCAGACCCACAGCACCTGTCTGCCTGCCGCCAGCAGCGGCAGCGTGTCCCGTTCCCGGGGCGGGATGCCCGCCTCGTTCATCCATTTGCGCAGCTCCCGGTCTACCCCCCGCCCGGCCGGACGGAAGCGGTCGCCGGGCTGACGGCAGCGCAGCCGCAGAACAGGACATATCGAGTTTATTTTAGCATAATCTGCCTGATTTTTTAAGTCTTTTTTATGAACACCCTGTGTTTTTTCTTCAAAACAGGCCGAAACCACCCGGATATGCAGCGTTCTGCCGCCGGGCAGCGGATAATCGCCGCCCTCCGGCAGGGATACTTCAAATTTCAGGCAGTCCGCTTTTTCGCCCTGCCGACGGGTGTTTTGATCGGCTTCCTCCCGCCAGAGCACGCCGTCCCGGGCGCAGAAGCGGACGGCGTCGGTGAGCTGCACCGCGCCGCTGCCCTTTTCCACAAGGTCGGCCAGCAGGCGGATATATTTTTCCTCCGCGTCCCGCACCGGCTCCACAAGGCTGTGGAGGGCCATGTCGAGGATGAGCGGGTCAGTCTGCCGCAAAGGCTCTGACATCCACACGGGCTGGCCGCTGCGCAGGGCGTATCCCGCCCCGCCGGGCAGGCTTTTTGCGTCCGCTGCCCGGGCCGAAGCCAGCAGCGCATCCGCCTGCCGGGCGAAGTATTCGTCCGCCCTGGCGGCTTTCTCACAGAAGCGGGCCAGATTGCGCTCGGCGGCGCTGTTGACCCCGCAGAGGGCGGGCAGTGCGCCGTGGCGCAGACGGTTGCGGGCGTAGTCGTCGGCGTCGTTGGTCTCGTCGGTGACCCAGCGTTCGCCGCAGGCGCGGCAGACGGCCTCGGTGTCGGCCCTCGTCAGGCAGAGCAGAGGCCGCAGATAGCCCGGGCGGCTGGGCCGGATGCCCGCCGCGCCGTGGAGGCCGGTGCCTCTGGCCAGCCGGAACAGCAGCGTCTCGGCCTGGTCACTCCCAGTATGGGCAGTTGCGACGGCATCTATCCCGTCGGCCAGCACCCGCTCAAAGCAGGCATACCGCAGGCGGCGCGCCCAGTCCTCCCCTGCCCGGGGCTTTCCTGCCTCGGCTTCCAGCTCAGCGGCATGGAACACCCGCAGCGGCAGGCCCAGCCGGGCGCAGACCTCCCGGACGAAGGCTTCGTCCCGGTCCGCCGTCTCCCCCCGCAGGCCGTGGTTGACGTGGCAGACCGTGAGGGCGATGCCCTTTTCCCCGGCCAGCGGGCGGATGAGGCAGAGCAGGGCCATGCTGTCGGCCCCGCCCGAAACGGCCAGCGCGAGATGCTTTTTGCCGTCCAGCAGCTTTTCCCGGGCACAGAAGCCGCGCACCGTCTGTAAGATCTCTTCGTAGTTCATCAGCGTTTGAAGTCCACATCCATAAAGCGGGTGTGGGCGCCGTCCCAGCCCAGCGGCACCGTGCTGGTCTCGCCGTGACGGTTCTTTGCCACGATGCACTCGGCGGTGTCGGCGTCCACCTCCGCGCCGTCGGGGTTCTGGCTGGCGTAGTAGGAGTCGCGGTACAGGAAGAGGACGCAGTCGGCGTCCTGCTCGATGGAGCCGGAGTCACGCAGGTCCGACAGCTGGGGGCGGTGGCTGGAGTTGTTGCCCTGCTTTTCCACCGCACGGGACAGCTGGCTCAGAGCGATGATGGGCACGTTCATCTCTTTGGCCATGATCTTGAGGTTTCGGGTGATGGAGCTGATCTCCTGCACGCGGTTCTCGCTGCGCTGGCCGCTGGTCATCAGCTGCAGATAGTCGATGACGATGAGGCCCACGTTGGGGCGGGCGGGGTCCTGATTGACCCGGCGGATCTTCGCCTTCATCTCGGTGATGGTGATGCCCGAGGTGTCGTCCATATAGATCGGCGCGTCGTGGAGTTTTTCGGTGGCGAGGGCCAGATACTCCCAGTCCTCGGCCCGGAGCGCACCGGTGCGGAACGCCTGACTGTCGATGCCCGCTTCAGCGGAGAGGATGCGGTTGGTCAGCTGCTCCTTCGTCATTTCGAGGCTGAAGATGGCCACCGGCACCTTTTGCTGCATGGCCACGCGGGTAGCGATGTTCAGCGCGAAACTGGTCTTGCCCATACCGGGGCGGGCAGCGAGGATGATGAGGTCGCCGCGGCCAAGGCCGGTGAGGACGGTGTCCAGCAGCCGGAAGCCGGTGGGGATGCCCTTGTACTTGTCGGCGTCGGGGCCGCTGATCTTTTGCAGATTTGTCAGCGTCTCCACCATGCTGGAAGAAAGGGGCGTCAGGGCGCTGGAATCGCGGCCGGAGCGGATCTCATAGATGCGCTGCTCGGCGTTTTCCAGCAGCAGGTCGGCGTCGGGCTCGTCGCCCGCGTCCTGCAAAATGTCCTTTGCGACACCCATCAGCTGGCGCACCAGATACTTTTCCTGCACGATCTGCGCATACGCCTTGACGTTGGAGATGCTGGGGACCGTCTCGGCGAGGCCGGTCAGATAGACTTTCGCCTCGTCGGCGCTGGGGAACACGCCGTCCGAGATGACGGCGTCCAGCAGGGTGACGAAGTCGATGGTCTGGTCGCTGGTAAAGAGGCGGAGCATCTCGGAGTAGATCTGAGCGTTCTGCCGGGTGTAGAACATCTCGGGCCGGATGATCTCGACGAGGTCGGTCAGGGTCTCGGGTTTCAGCAGCACCGCGCCCAGCACGCTCTGCTCTGCCTGCATATTGTAGGGCAGGTTGATGCCCACGCTCTCGAGGTTGAGTTCGTTATAATGTCGTTCGTTCGGCATGGTCGTTATCCTTCTGCTTTATTTATATAAATGCCGTAAAGCCAAAAAGCGCCCCCTGCCGAGAGGGGGCGCAGATAGCGGTCAAATCAGGCCTGCTCCACTTCTACCTGGACCTTGAAGGAAGCCACGACACCGACATGGAGGCGGACTTTGCCGTTGAAGACGCCCGCGTCCTTGATGTCCTTGGTCTCCAGCTCGATCTTCTTCTTGTCGATGGGAGAACCGGCCAGCTGGGCCAGAGCCTCAGCGACTTCCTTGCCGGTGACCTTGCCGTGCAGACGGCCGGAGGCACCGCCCTTGGCCTTGATGACCACGGTCTTGCCCTCGAGCTTCGCGGCCACAGCCTGAGCGGCGGCCACGTTCTCAGCCTCGTGGAAGTCGGCAGCGGCCTCCTTGCCCCGGGCGATATTCACCGCGCTGGCGTCGGCCACAGCGGCCAGCTTGCGCGGGAACAGAAAGTTGCGGGCGTAGCCGTCGGAGACCTCGTGGATCTCGTCCTTCTTGCCGATGCCCTTGACGTCCTGCTTCAGAATCACTTTCATGATAGTATCCCTCACTTCTCACCGAAAAACCGGTGGATTTCTATGGTTAGTATAGCGCATTTGTCGCCTTTGAGCAAGAGGAAGCGCGCATTGCAGCATTTTCCTCAAGTGAACTCCCCCAGTCTGCTTCGCAGACAGCCCCCTCTGAGATGGGGCCTTTGGCCAAACCGAAAGCTTGCCCTTTTCGCCAGAGGCTCCCTCGTTGAGGGAGCTGGCATCACGCAAGTGATGACTGAAGGAGTTTTCTTATTTCAGTTCCTTTGCAGCCACGTCCAGCGCCGCCTCGATGACCTTATCCATGTCGTAGTACTTGTACTCGCCCAGACGTCCGCCGAAGATGACCCCCGGCTCGGCGTCGGCCAGCTTCTTGTACTCGGCGTAGAGTGCGCCGTTCTTCTCGTCGTTCACCGGGTAGTAGGGCTCATCGCCGGGCTTCCACTCGGCGCTGTACTCGCGGCTGATGACGGTCTTGGGCTGGGTGCCGAACTCAAAGTGCTTGTGCTCGATGATGCGGGTGTAGGGCGTCTCGGCGTCGGTGTAGTTGACGACGGCGTTGCCCTGATAGTTGTCGGTGTCCAGCGTCTCCGTCTCAAAGCGGACGCTGCGGTACTGCAATGCGCCCAGCTTGTAGCCGAAGTAGGCGTCCACCGGGCCGGTGTAGACGACCCTGTCGGCCAGCTTGTCCAGCTCTGCCTTCTCGGCCAGATAGTCCACGCCCAGACGCACTTCCACGCCGTCCAGCATCTTCTCCACCATGGCGGTATAACCGCCGCTGGGGATGCCCTGATACAGGGCGTTGAAGTAGTTGTCGTCGTAGGTGAAGCGGACGGGCAGGCGCTTGATGATGAAAGCGGGCAGCTCGGTGCAGGGGCGGCCCCACTGCTTGCCGGTGTAGCCCTTGATGAGCTTTTCGTAGATGTCGGTGCCGACCAGGCTGATGGCCTGCTCCTCGAGGTTCTTCGGCTCCGTGATGCCGGCCTCGGCGCGCTGCTGCTCGATCTTCGCCTTCGCCTCGGCGGGGGTCACGACGCCCCACATCCTGTTGAAGGTGTTCATATTGAAGGGCAGGTTGTAGATCTCGCCGTGATAGTTGGCGACAGGGCTGTTGGTGTAGCGGTTGAACTCCGCGAACTGGTTGACGTACTGCCACACAGCCTTGTTGTTGGTGTGGAAGATGTGGGCGCCGTAGCGGTGGACGTTGATGCCCTCCACCTCTTCGGTGTAGATGTTGCCTGCGATATGAGCGCGCTTGTCGATGACGAGGCAGCGCTTGCCGGCCTTCTTGGCCTCATGGGCAAATACCGCGCCGTACAGGCCAGCGCCAACGATAAGATAATCGTACTGTTTCATTACTGTTTATCCTTTTTCTTCTGTTCGGATCCCGACTCGAGGCCGCTCTTTTTCTGGGCCTCCCGGTACTGGTCGATGGCCGTCTGGATGCGGCTGCGGGCCGCCTCCGGGGTGATATGCTTGAGCTGGGCCGCTGCCATGGTCTGATGACCGCCGCCGCCCAGAGACTCCATGATGACCTGCACATTCACCGCGCCGAGGCTGCGGGCCGAGATGTTGACGCCGCCGCCCACCTGCACGGCCACGAAGCTGGCCTCCACGTTCTGGATGGTCAGCAGGTCGTTGGCCGCCTGGGCGATGGCCACCCGGGCCTCGGGGGCCACCTCGCCGCTGACGGTGATGGCGCAGCCCCGGTACATCTGGGCTTCCGATACCAGCATGGCCTTGGTGGTGTACTCCACCATGCTCACGTCAAAGAGCTGACGCACGTGCTCCGTCTCCGCGCCGTAGCGGCGGAGGGCCGCAGCGGCCTCGAAGGTGCGCACGCCGGTGTGGAGGGTGAAGTCACGGGTGTCCAGCATGATGCCGGAGAGCAGTCCCTCGGCCTCGATGCGGTTGGGCTTGTCGTCCCGGTCGCCCACATACTGCAAGAACTCCGTGACCAGCTCACTGGCCGAGGATGCATAGGGCTCGTGGCAGACGAGGTCGGCCTTCTCGATGAAGCCGACGCCCTTGCGGTGGTGGTCGATGACGGCCACCTTGCCGCATTTTTCCAGTATCTCTCGGCTCTCCACCAGACCCAGCTGGTATGTATCCACGACGATACAGAGCGTTCTCTGGGAAATGATGGGCAGAGCGCCCTTGGGGTCGATGAAGTCGTCCTCCTGCCCTGCCGCGATGAGGGCGTTGATGAGGCTGCCCGCCAAAGTGGCGTCACGGCGCACGGCGATGACTGCCGGCACATCGCAGATCTTGCAGATGCGCAGCACGCCCTCGGCAGAGCCGATGGCGTCCAGGTCGCTCATCCGGTGACCCATGATGACCACATGGTCAGCCTCTTTGATGAGCTTGACCAGCTGGTCGGCCACGATGCGGCTGCGCACCTTGCTGCGCTTTTCCACGCCGTGGCTGACGCCGCCGTAGAAGGTAAAGCCGTCCGGGGTCATCTCGGCGGCCTGGTCGCCGCCGCGCCCCTGCGCCATATCCAGCGCCTGAACGGCCATGTCCTGAGCCTCCCGCAGGGTCTTGGCCCCGCGTCCGATGCCGATGGAGATGGAGAGGTTCACGCTGGGGTCGAGGGCGCGGATCTTGTCCAGCACGTCGTAGCCGCGCTTGGCGAACTGCTCCAGCTGGCGCTCTTCCACCACAGCGATGTAGCGGCCGCTGGCCACCCGGCGCAGAAAGCCCGTGCCGCGGCCGATCATATCTTCCAGCACCCGGTTGATGCCTTCCAGCAGGCGGGCGCGCTCGCTGTCCAGCATATCGCTGAACACGTCGTCGTAGCCGTCCACGAGGAAGACCAGATAGCCCGGGCGGCTGGCCTTATATTCGGCCTCCACTTTGCGGAGGGCCGTTTCCTCATTCAGGACAAGAAGGGTCATGCTCTCGGCCTCGCCGGGGACGGTGGAGCTGTGAGCGCTCCACACGCCGTCGGCCAGATTGAGCAGCTGGCCGCTGACCTTGCGTGCCTCCTGCAGGTCGAGGCCGGGCAGCACTTTCTGCACCCGGGGGACCAGAAGGGCTTCGCCCTTCATCAGACGGGTGCGGAACTCGGTGTTGTACCACAGCACCGTCTCCCCCGAAAGGAGGGCGGCGGGCTGGCTCAGCGGCTCGAGGCTGAACTGCGTCTTCGATTTTTCGAAGCTGCCGCCGCAGACCCAGCGGGCCACCCAGCTGCGCACCCGGTAGCGGAACACTCCGAACAGGGCGAACCACAGCACCGCCAGCACCACCAGCACAGGCCAGATGGCCGGGCGCTGCACCAGAAGCACCAGCACCAGCAGGGCGCAGAGCACCGCCAGCGCAGCGGTCAGCATTTCAAGAGTCCATCTTGGTTTTTGTTTCATGAAGTGTTATGCCTCCTGCGGGCAGACTCAGACCTCCATCAGGATGGGGAGGATCATGGGGCTGCGCTTGGTGCGGCGGTAGATATAGCTGCTCAGGGCCTCGCGCACCCGGGTCTTGACGCTGTTCCAGTCGCGGACGTGCTCGTCCACGCAGCGGTCAAGAGCCGTCTCCACGATGCTCTGGGCGCCGTCCATCAGGCTCTCGTTCTCCCGCACATAGACGAAGCCGCGGCTCACGAGGTCGGGGCCGGCCAGAACTTTGCCGGTCTTGCTGTCCACGGTGGCCACGATGATGACGAGGCCGTCCTCAGACAGATGCTTGCGGTCCCGCAGGACGACGTTGCCCACATCGCCCACGCCGAGGCCGTCCACCATGACAGCGCCCGCCGTCACCGGCTCGCCCAGCTTCATCTCGTCCTGGCTGAGGATGATGTTGGAGCCGTTCTCGGCAATGAGGATGTTGCTGGTGGGGATGCCGAGGCTTGCCGCCGTGATGGCGTGCTTTTTCAGCTGCTTATATTCGCCGTGGACGGGCAGGAAATACTTGGGTCTGGTCAGGGTGAGCATCAGCTTCTGCTCTTCCTGACAGGCGTGGCCGGAGACGTGGACGTCGTACATGCCCTCATAGATGACCTCTGCGCCCAGCAGGAGCAGACCGTTGACGATCTTGGTCACGCTCTTCTCGTTGCCGGGGATGGGCTTGGCCGAGATGATGATGAAGTCGCCAGGGCCGACGCGCACCTGACGGTGGCTGCAGGAAGCCATCCGGCTCAGGGCGCTCAGAGGCTCGCCCTGACTGCCGGTGGTCACCAGCACCACCTGTTCCGGCGGATACTGGTTGATCTCATCGATGCTGATGAGGGTGCCTTCCGGGATGTGCATATAGCCCAGCTCCTGAGCCATGGCGGTATTGTTGACCATGCTGCGGCCGCTGAAGGCCACCTTGCGGCCATCCTCCACGGCGAGGTCGATGATCTGCTGGACACGGTAGATGTTGGACGCGAAGGTCGCAATGATGATGCGCTTGTTCTGCGCCCGGGCAAACAGGCTGCGGACACCGGCGGCCACCTTCTGCTCGGTGGCGGTGAAGCCGGGACGCTCCGCGTTGGTGGAGTCGCTCAGCAGAGCCAGCACCCCCTTCTGGCCGTACTCAGACAGAGTAGCAAGGTCGGTGGGGCCGCAGGCCAGCGGGGTGTAGTCGATCTTGAAGTCGCCGGTCTGGATGATGGTGCCGGCCGGGCTGTCGATGGCGAAAGCCACCGCGTCCGGGATGGAGTGGTTCACATGGATGGGCTCCACGGTGAAGCAGCCCAGCTTGAGCTTCTGGCGGGGGGTGATCTCCACGAACTTGGTCTTGCCTGCAAGGCCGAACTCTTCCAGCTTATTGCGGATGAGGCCGCAGGTCAGGCGGGTGCCGTAGATGGGCAGATCGAACTTCTGCAGCAGGTAGGGGATGCTGCCGATGTGGTCCTCATGGCCGTGGGTGATGAGCAGGCCCTTGATCTTATCCTTATTCTGCACCACAAAGGTGAAGTCAGGAATGACCATATCGACGCCGAACATATCGTTATCCGGGAAGACGAGGCCGCAGTCCACGATGATCATATCGCCGCAGCACTCATAGACCGTCATGTTCTTGCCCACTTCGCCGAGGCCGCCCAGCGGATAGATATGGATGGGCGTTGCAGCCTCTTTGGGCTGCTGGGGGCGGCGGGGCCGACGGGTGTAGTGG
>OJSK01002075.1_pt1 | contig 12794 bp, 10 predicted proteins | sample 1599461 | NCBI WGS metagenome assembly OJSK01 (sample SAMN04168658, study PRJEB22393) | human gut metagenome | biome: human gut microbiome; feature: stool | host: Homo sapiens | collected 2014-03-24 | reverse complement strand
CTCCACCACGGCGCGGGCAATGCTCATGCCGTCAAAGGTGGACGTGCCGCGCCCGATCTCATCCAGCACCACCAGACTGCGGGAGGTAGCGTTCTTCAGAATCTCTGCCACCTCGGTCATCTCCACCATAAAAGTGGACTGACCTGCCGAAAGGTCATCCGACGCGCCGATGCGGGTAAAGATGGCATCCACTACACCCACATGACACTCTCTGGCCGGAACAAAGGAACCGATCTGTGCCATCAGGGCAATCAGCGCATTCTGGCGCATATAGGTCGATTTGCCCGCCATGTTAGGGCCGGTGATGATGAGGCAGCGATCTTCGCCGCAGTTCAGGGTGGTATCGTTGGGTACGAACAGACTGCCCTTGAGCATCTGCTCCACCACAGGGTGGCGGCCCTCCACGATGGTCAGCTGGTCGCTCTCATCCACAGTGGGGCGGCAGTAGTTGTTTTCTGCTGCCACCTGAGCCAGAGCGGCCAGCACGTCCAGCTCTGCCACGGCGTTGGCTGTACGCTGAATGCGGTCGAGCTGGGCACCAATGCTTTCCAGCAGCTCATTGAACAGCCGGTGTTCCAGAGCGATCAGCCGCTCGTGGGCACCCAGGATCTTATTTTCCAGCTCCTTGAGCTCCTGTGTGATGTAGCGTTCGCCGGTGGTCAGGGTCTGCTTGCGGATGTAGCTCTCCGGCACCTGTGCCTTATAAGAGTTGCTGACCTCGATGAAATAGCCAAACACGTGGTTATAGCCGATCTTCAGCTTGGGGATGCCGGTCTCCTGCCGCAGGCGGGTCTCGAGCTGAGCCAGCACGCCCTTGGTGTTATCGCGGATGGAACGCAGCTCGTCCACCTCGGGGTGGTAGCCCTTGGCGATGACACCACCATCCTTCAGGGTAGAAGGTGCGTCAGGGTCCACAGCGGCATAGATCTTGTCCTTGATATCGCTCAGCGGGTCGATCCTGGAGACGATCTCGCTGAGCTCAGCACAGCCGCAGCTCTCGGCCTGCTGGCGCAGGCTGGGCAGGCGCTCACAGGTCTGCGCCATGGCATAGATCTCTTTGGGCGTGGCCGAGCCGTAGACCGTGCGGGTCATCATACGCTCCAGATCGGCGATGTAATGCAGTTCTTCGATCAGATCGCCGCGCTGTACGGTTTGGTTGACCAGGCTTTCCACAGCATCCAGACGGTGGTTGATGGCATCGCTGGAAAGCAGCGGCTGCTCGATCCAGGTACGGAGCAGCCGCTTGCCCATGGCAGTGCTGGTCTTGTCCAGCACCCAGAGCAGGGTCCCCCGCTTCTCGCGGCCCCGCAGGGTCTCGGTGAGTTCAAGGTTGGCCCGCGTCACCGGCGATAGCTGCATATACTGGGCTTCATTGTAGCTGATGACGGTCTTCAGGCGCTCCACGCCTTTGATCTGGGTGGTGTGCAGGTATTCCAGAAGCGCGGCCATGGCAAACCGCACCAGACCTTTTTTATCAATAGAGGTGGTCTCATCCCAATTGCGGCCAAACTGGTTTTCCAGCGAGATGGCCACCAGACCCGGGGCGTAGCGCTCCTCTTCCACCAGCTCCACAGAGCAGGTCATGTTCTTTTTGATATAGCCGGTCAGCTCACGGCAGTCCAGCATTCCGGGGTTCATCAGCACCTCGCTGGGATGGTAGCGACAGAGCTCCGCGATCACGGCAGGCACGATCTTCTCCCGTTTCAGCTCGGTGATGTGGGCCGTGCCGGTGGAAACATCGGCAAAGCAGATACCCGCCGCGTTCCCTTTCAGAAAAATGCTTGCAATGTAGTTGTTTTTGTCATCCTGCAGCATACTGCTCTCGATGACAGTGCCCGGCGTGACCACCCGGATGATATCGCGCTTGACCAGTCCCTTTGCCTTGGACGGGTCCTCCATCTGCTCACAGATCGCCACCTTGTATCCCTTGGCGATCAGGCGGGCCACATAGCCCTCGTAGCTGTGGAAGGGCACGCCGCACATGGGGGCACGCTCTTCCATGCCGCACTGCTTGCCCGTCAGGGTCAGGTCCAGCTCCCGGGAGGCGGTCAGCGCATCGTCAAAGAACATCTCGTAAAAGTCGCCAATGCGGTAAAACAGGATCTCATCCTTATACTGCTTCTTGATGTCCATATACTGCTGCATCATGGGCGACAGTTCTGCCATAATCGTTCACCTTTCCTGCGGGCTATGCCGCTTTGCTTCTTTCCGTCGGTTTGCAGTAAGTAACTGCGAATGGAAGGAAAACGCGGCCTGCGATTTGCAGCCGCGTTCTCATTTCACCTGTTAGTGGCAGCCTCCGCAGGTGGAGCAGCTGCCGGTGCAGGATTCGCTGGGCTCCTGCACGGTCATGGGGTCGCCGCCGTTCATTGCGGTGTTGATGATGGCATCAATGTAGTTGACCAGGTTCTCGCAGTCGCGCTTTGCCTCGTTGTAAGCAGTCATACCCTCGTCAGCCATGATCTTGCCATACAGGTCGTTGACCTTGGTGTTCAGCTCGGCGATGCGCTCATCACTGCGCTCGCTCTTGCTGATCTCGTTGTTCAGATCCATGCGGGCCAGATTGAACTCCCCGATGAGATTCTGCAGCTCCTCATCCTTGTCGTTTGCCTTGCGGGCCTGATCCAGAGCCAGGTAACGGGGGTCAGTCTGCAGTGCCATGGCGGCGCGCTTGAACAGATCGATGCAATCCATAATCAAAAATCTCCTTTGATGTGTTTATTTTTATAGTTACATTATCATTGAGGCCGGTGTGCCCCGGGATCACGTTTCCAGTTCGCCCAGCAGGACAGTGGCGCGGGCACCGGTCAGGTGCACCTGTGCGTAGCTGCCCATCAGGGCGGGGTCTGCGGCAAACTCCACGGTCAGGTTGTTGTCCAACCGGCCGGAGAGGGTGCCATCGCTGCGGCCATAGCCTTCCACCAGCACCCGGACAGTCTGGCCCACCTGCTGCCGGACCAGATCCATTGCAATCTCGTCCTGCACCTTGAGCAGGCGGGTCATCCGGTCGGTTTTCTCCGCGCGAGGGGTGGGGTCGGGCATTTCCGCTGCCTTGGTGCCGGTGCGCTTGGAGTAGATAAAGGTGAACAGCTGCATGTAGCCGACTTTCTTCACAAGTTCCAGCGTGCCCTGGAAATCCTCCTCCGTTTCCCCGGGGAAGCCCACGATGATATCGCTGGAGAAGGTGATGCCGGGCACCTTTTTGCGGGCGTACTCGATCAGCTCCATGTACTGCCCGATGGTGTAATGGCGGTTCATCTTTTTCAGCAATTCATCCGAGCCGCACTGCACCGGCAGGTGCAGGTGTTTGCACAGGTGGGGCTGGGCCGCAATGGTGTCGATCAGCTTGTGGCTGGCATCCTTCGGGTGGCTGGTCATAAAGCGGATCTGGTAATCGCCGGGCACAGTGCAGAGCAGATTGAGCAGATCAGCAAAGTCCACCTGTTCTTCCAGGCCCTTGCCGTAGCTGTTCACGTTCTGGCCCAGCAGGGTAATCTCCTTGTATCCGGCTTCCACCAGCCCCCGGAACTCCGCCAGGATATCGCTGGGCTTGCGGCTCTTCTCACGGCCCCGCACATAGGGTACGATGCAGTAGGTGCAGAAATTGTCGCAGCCATACATGATGGGCAGCCAGGCGCGGAACTCACTCTCGCGCCGGATGGGGATGTTCTCCACGATGACCGGGCGCTGGGCAGGCTCCATCAGCACGCGCTTATGCTTCTGCAGCTTCTGAGCAATGAGCTGGGGCAGCGTATCGATGCCATCCACGCCAAAGACCAGATCGACATAGGGATAGCTCTTGCGCAGCTTTTCCACCACATGTTTCTGGTTGGCCATGCAGCCGCACAGGCCGATCATCAGGCCGCGCTTTTTCTCCTTCAGGCCCTTCAGTGCACCCACATTGCCGAACACGCGCTGCTCGGCGTGCTCCCGCACGGCGCAGGTGTTGAAGAGGATGAGGTCTGCATCCTCGGGCTTATCGCACAGGCCGTAGCCGATATCCACCAGTACGCCCTTGATGCGCTCGCCATCGTTGACGTTCTGCTGACAGCCATAGCTGTGTACAAAGGCCAGCGGCGGGGTGTCGTAAGCCGCACGCACCAGCTCCGCAGCCGTCTCGTTGTGTTCAAAGTTAATGTATTCCAATAAAAACCATCCTTATTTTTCAAAAGCTCTTTTTAGTATACCCTCTTTCTGCCATAAGGGCAAGTGGGAAACCGCAAATTTCAGAATCCTTCTGGGGCAATTCAGCCTTCTGCCTGCTTTTTGGCGCATGCTTCACACAGGCCGAACAGCACCACAGCGCAGTCCTGCACCACAACATCCTTCTGGCGGCGCACCAGCTTCATCACCTGTTTCTCGTCCACATCGGCATCCACCACGCCGCCGCAGGCCGTGCAGTAGAGGTGGCTGTGCCAGCACAGGGTGTGATCAAAACGATCCGCCCTGCCCGGAATGGACACCCGGCGCACCATGCCTGCCTCCACCAGACTGTTCAGGTTGCGGTAGACAGTGCCCAGGCTCAGGCCCGGGCACTCCGGGGCCGCCTTATCAAAGATCTCTTCGGCGGTGGGGTGGTCGCAAAGCTGCTCCACGGTGTGCAGCACCAGCTCCCGCTGTTTGGAATAACGCATCTTCCTCTCTCCTTCTCTTCCCTTTATACGTTCTCTTCGCCCTTGATCCGCGTCCAATATGCGCGGGAGGCCTGCTCGTTCTTGTTTTCTCCAAAGGTGTAGTATTTTGTGTTCTTGAGCACATCCGGCAGATACTGCTGCTCGACCCAGTGGTTGGGGTAATCGTGGGCATACTTGTAATTCTGACCCTTTACCAGCGCATCCTCGCCGTCATAGTGCTTGTTCTGCAGCTGGCGGGGAATGGGCCCGGTGCGCCCGGCCTGCACATCCGCAATGGCAGCGTTGATGGCATCGTGGGCGCTGTTGGATTTGGGGCTGGTCGCCACCAATACCACCGCATCCGCCAGGGGAAGCCGCGCTTCGGGCAGGCCCACCGCGTTGGCGATATCCACCGCCGCCTTTACGATGGGAATGATCTGCGGGTAGGCAAGGCCCACATCCTCGCAGGCGCACACCATGAGCCGACGGCAGGCCGAGGGCAGATCCCCGGCTTCCAGCAGCCGGGCCAGATAGTGGAGCGCTGCATCCGGGTCGGAGCCGCGCATGGATTTCTGGTAAGCCGACACGATATCATAGTGGTCATCGCCGTCCCGGTCGTACCGCATGGCAGTGCGGCGGGTGACCTGCTGGATCATATCCAGCGTGATGTGTTTTCCCTCCGGTTCGGGAGCCGCCGCCGTCACTGCAAAATCAAGGCAGCCCAGTGCCTTGCGCAGATCGCCGCCCGCGCTCTCGGCAAGATAGGCACAGGCATCGTCCTCCATCCGGATGGGCGTACCCTCGCTCTCTGAAAGCTTTTTCAGGGCGTTCCGCAGCCCCTGCTCCACATCCGCAGCTGTCAGCGATTTGAACTCGAACACAGTGCAGCGGGAAAGCAGTGCATTATAGATGTAAAAATATGGGTTCTCGGTGGTGGAGGCGATCAGGGTCACCGTGCCGTCCTCAATGCATTCCAGCAGGCTTTGCTGCTGCTTCTTGTTCAGATACTGGATCTCATCGAGGTACAGCAGGATGCCCCCCGCCCCGGCCAGTGTGCCGATATCCTTGAGCACTGCCTTGATATCCCCCGTGCCGCAGGAAGTTCCGTTGAGCTTGTGCAGTGTCATGCCGCTGTTCTCGGCAATGATGCGGGCCACGGTGGTCTTGCCAGTGCCGGACGGGCCGTAAAAGATCATGTTGGGGATGCGGCCGCTCTCGATGGTGCGGCGGAACACCCGCCCCGGGGCCAGCAGATGCTGCTGGCCGCAGACTTCGGCCAGCGTTTTGGGGCGCATACGCTGCGCCAGCGGTTCATTCATCGGGCGTTCCCTCCTGTACTGCCCTGCTGTTCTGCATGGGCCTTATATAGAAATAGTATACCTCATTTTTACACGAACAGCAAGAGCAATAATGAAAATCATTCTCAGATGAATACCACAAACCCCATTTACAAAAAAGTCGAAACATGCTATTATCATAGTACATTTACGGGAAACGAGGGGTTCAGATGAAGAAAGCTGCTGCGGCAGAAGATCTCTCTGCCAAAAAGGAGCTGGCGCTCCAGGTCATCGACCGGCTGAAAACAGAATATCCGGATGCAGCCTGCACGCTGGATTACGACCACGCCTGGCAGCTGCTGGTCAGTGTTCGGCTGGCGGCTCAGTGCACCGATGCCCGGGTGAACATTGTGGTACAGGACTTGTTTGCTAAATACCCCAATGTAGCAGCATTGGCTGCGGCAGAGCCCGAGGAAATTGAAGCCATCGTCAAGCCCTGTGGGCTGGGCCGCAGCAAGGCCCGGGATATCTCGGCCTGTATGCGGGTACTGCGGGATAAATACAACTGCAAAGTGCCCACCACCTTTGAAGCGCTGCTGGCATTGCCCGGCGTGGGCCGCAAGAGCGCCAACCTGATCATGGGTGATGTGTTCTGCAAGCCCGCCATCGTCACAGATACCCACTGCATCCGGCTGTGCAATAAAATCGGGCTGGTGGATGGCATCAAGGAGCCGCAGAAGGTGGAGATGGCCCTGTGGAAGATCATCCCGCCGGAGGAAGGCAGCGACCTGTGCCACCGCTTTGTGATGCATGGCCGGGCTGTCTGCAATGCCCGCAAACCCGAATGTGAAAAGTGCTGTTTGAACGATATCTGCCGGTACGCGGCAGAAAACGCCGTTCTTACAAAAGAAACCAAGGAGGCTTCTGTATGATTACATTGTCTATCCTGATCGTCCTTGCCCTGATCTGCGCTCTGGTGGGCGTGCTGATGGGCCTGTTCTCTCTGATCGGCCTGCTGGCTTCCCTGCTCGTGGGCGTGCTGGTAGGCGCTCTGGCCGGTCACATCGCCAACCGCTTTATGGGCACCCAGACCTCCACCGGCCGCAACATTGTGTTGGGCATTCTGGGCAGCTTTGTGGGCGAGTTCCTGTTCGGCCTCATCGGCATCCATGCCACCGGCAGCATCAGCTCCTTTGTTATCTCGGTGCTGGGTGCCTGCGTCTGCATCTGGGTGGATAACCGACTGTTCCACGATCGTTGACCGGTTTTCTCTGGTTGTTTGTCTTTGCTCTCCCCTCCGGGAGAGCTTTTTTATTTTCAGCCCCTTGACAGTTATATCGAGAAGCGATATAATTCATCCATGATATATCGTATAGCGATACAAAGTGAGGTGATATAATGGAAAATCCGGCACTGACGGAAACCACCTACTACATCCTGCTTTCCCTCTATCATCCGCGGCATGGCTACGGCATCATGCAGGAGACCCAGCAGCTCTCCGGCGGAAGGGTACGGCTGGCTGCCGGAACCCTGTACGGTGCCCTGAATGCCCTGTGCGAAAAGGGCTGGATCTCTCCCCTGCCCATGGAAAGCGGGAGCCGCAAAAAAGAATACCAATTGACCTCCGCCGGGCTGAAGGTGCTCAAACAGGAGCTGGTCCGGCTGGAGGAGCTTGCTGCCAATGGCCGCGCCATTTTACAGGAGGAACAGGTATGAGTGAAACAAAAACGCTGCATCGGAATTTCTGGGTCTGGGAATTTGAAAAAGAAGAACGCTGGCTCAACGAAATGGCGCAGGAGGGCTGGGCCCTGCAGAATGCCGGGTTCTGCACCTACACCTTTGAAAAGACGGAACCCGGCCAGTACATCATCCGGCTTGCCATGCTGGACAGTTCCCCGGATTTTGAAAGTTTCATGGGAGAGTTGGAAGCACAGAGCGTTGGGCATTGCTTCAGTTGGGGATATTTCCGCCGCAGCGCCCAGCTAGGTCCCTTTGATATGTTTTCGGATGTGGATTCCCGTATCTCCCACCTGAACAAAATTGGACAGATGGTGAGGCTGCTCTGTCTGGCAAACCTTCTCATAGGCGTTACCAACACCTTCAGCGGTGCATCACTGGCATGGCTAAACCTGCTTTGCGCTACGTTTTTGGCCTACGGGCTGGGACGTATCAGCAGCAAACGAGAGAGTCTGGTGGAAGAACGTCAGCTCCACGAGTGATTTTTTCTCCTTGATGTGCAGGATCTTCAGAGTTTTCAAAAAGTTCATTTTTACCCGCTTGCATTCCGATGCAGGCGGGTATATTATTGTCATTAGCAAATAGTTATCATGTGTTAAGTATTTGCATCCGTCAAGTGATAAGGAGGATTCGTATGCCGCAGAAGAGCGCACCGGAACTGTTCGCCGTGGTCCATTATCTGCATCGGCTGAGCACAGAAGGCAAACGCGGTGCCAAAATGGCACTGGAAAGCTGCCCCAAGTGTCATTTCATCATGCTGGAAGGCGTGCTGATGACCATTGAAGAGCATGGCCAGAATGGCACCATCTATGTTTCCGATCTGGCTGCCGCCGTCAAACAGCCCCTGCCCGCTGTTTCCCGCGCGCTGCGCCAGCTGGAGCAGGATGGACTCATTGAGCGGATCACAGACCCCAATGACCGCCGCAAAACGCTGGTGCGCCCCACGGAAAAGGGGTTGGATGCCAGCCGCCAGGTCGAAACTGCCATCAGCCGTTACTTTGAGCGGGTCATCTGCCGCATCCCGGAAGAGCAGCGGGAGCAGCTGTTCTCCCTGACCGGTGTACTGCTGGAGGCTGTGGAAGCGGAAAATGCGGAGCAACAAGCAAAATTGAAGGGAGAAAACGAAAATGGGTAAAATTTTCAAGCAGCTGGCCCGCCACTGGGCCGCCTGCCTTGCCGTGGTGGCTCTGCTGTTCGTGCAAGCCTACTGCGACCTTTCCCTGCCGGATTACACGAGCAGGATCGTGGACACCGGCATCCAGCAGGGCGGCATTGAAAGCCCCCTGCCGGAGACTGTGCGCCAAAGCACACTGGATACCCTCTCGCTTTTGATGAGCGAAGAGGATGCGGATGCACTGCAGAATGCCTACGGATATTATCTTCAGGACGATGGTGTTCTGAAGCTCCGCAGTGACCTGACCGATGCTGAGCGTACCGCTCTGGAGGAGGCCGTTACCACACCGGATATCGTGCTGTATATGGCGGCGGCGCAGAATGCCAACGCCCCTGCCGGGGATGAAGCAGAAGCCATGACCGCTGCTCCTACGGCAGAAGATCTGGATGCCGTTTGTGCCCAGTTCGCAGCCATGGCCCAGATGCCCGGCTTTTCCCGGGAAATGATCCAGCAGCAGCTGGCCAGCGCCATGGAACAGGTGGACGAGACCACCCTTTCCAGCATGGCAAGTCAGGCTACTCTGCTGGTCAGCCTGGAATATGAGGCACAGGGCGTTTCCCATGATGTGCAGATGGCCTACCTCTTCCGGGTGGGTGGCCAGATGCTGGCCCTGACCCTGCTGATGGTGGTCGTTGCCATTCTGGTGGGCCTGATCGCCTCCCGCGTCTCAGCTTCCATCGGCCGGGAGCTGCGCAGAGAGACTTTCTCCTCGGTCATCCATTTTTCCAACGCAGAGATCGAGAATTTCTCCACCGCTTCCCTGATCACCCGCACCACCAATGATATCCAGCAGGTGCAGTTTACCTGTGTCATCCTGCTGCGCATGGTGGCCTACGCTCCCATTCTGGGCATCGGCGGCGTGATGCACGTCACCCAGGGCAACACCGGCCTTGCCTGGATCATCGTGCTGGACGTGGCCGCTCTGCTTCTGCTCATCACGGTTCTGATGAGCGTCGCCATGCCCAAGTTCAAGATTATGCAGACGCTGGTGGACAAGCTGAACCTCGTCAGCCGCGAGATCCTGACCGGCGTGATGCCGGTGCGTGCATTCAGCCGCGAATCCTTTGAGGAAAAGCGTTTTGATGCTGCCAGCCGGGAGCTGATGGGCACCCAGCTGTTCACCAACCGCGCCATGGTGGCCATGATGCCCTTTATGACCCTGATCATGAACGGCACCAGCCTGCTCATCGTCTGGTTCGGCGGCAAGGCCATGGATGCAGGAAACATGCAGGTAGGCGAGATGATCGCATTCATCACCTACACCATGCAGATCGTCATGTCTTTCCTGATGCTGGCCATGGTGGCCGTGATGCTTCCCCGTGCCGGTGTGGCCGCTGACCGTATCGACGAGGTCTGCCGCACCAAGGCTTCCATCCATGATCCGGACGCTGCCGCCGCAAAGCCCGCCCTTGAAAAGAAGGACTGGGATGGCGTGGTCCGGTTCGAGGATGTCAGCTTCCGCTTCCCCGGTGCCGACAGCGATGCGCTGGAGCACATCAGCTTTACCGCAAACCCCGGCGAGACCACAGCCATCATCGGCTCCACCGGCTGCGGCAAATCCAGCCTGCTCAACCTCATCCCCCGCTTTTATGATGTCACCGGCGGCCGCGTGACCATTGATGGCATCGATGTGCGGGAGATGCCGCAGGAGCAGCTCCACAGCCTTTTGGGCTATGTTCCCCAGAAGGGCATTCTGTTCAGCGGCACCATCGAGAGCAATCTGAAATTCGGCGGTGCGCAGATCACCGATGCGGGCATGAAGAAGGCGGCTTCCATCGCACAGGCCACCGAGTTCATCGACGCAAAGCCCGAGGGCTATGCAAGCCCCATTGCACAGGGCGGCTCCAATGTATCCGGCGGCCAGAAGCAGCGGCTCTCCATCGCCCGTGCCATTGCCAAGGAGCCGAAGATCTATCTGTTCGACGACAGCTTCTCTGCCCTTGACTACAAGACGGATGTCACCCTGCGCCGTGCGCTGAAGGAAGAGACCGACAACGCCACTGTGATCATTGTGGCACAGCGCATTTCCACCGTCCTCCACGCCAATCAGATCCTGGTGCTGGACGACGGCAGGCTGGTGGGCAAGGGCACTCACGCGCAGCTCATGGCCACCTGCCCTGAATATCAGGAGATCGCCAGGAGCCAGCTGAGCCAGAAGGAGCTCAACCTGCAAGACCTGAACACCGGAAAGGAGGATGAGTGATATGCCGAGACCCGGAAAACAGACCACCGAGCGCGCCAAGGATTTCAAGGGCACTCTGCGGCAGCTCCTCAGCGCATTGAGCCAGTATAAGCTCTCCCTCATCGTTGTGATGGTCTTTGCCATCCTTTCCACCATCTTCAATATCGCAGGCCCCAAAATTCTGGCCAAGGCCACCACGGCCCTTGCCACCGGCTGGATCGCCAAGCTGCGGGGGATCGGCGGCATCGACTTTGCCTACATCGGCAAGATCCTGCTCATCCTGCTGGCCATGTACCTCTGCTCCGCCGCATTCAGCTTCATTCAGGGCTGGCTGATGACCGGCCTTTCCCAGAAGGTCTGCTATGATTTCCGCCGCCAGATCAGCGAAAAGATCAACCGCCTGCCGCTGGCCTACTTTGAAAAGCGGACAGTCGGCGAGGTGCTCTCCCGCATCACCAACGATGTGGACACCCTGGGCCAGAGCCTGAACCAGAGCGTGACCCAGCTCATCACCAGCATTACCACCATGATCGGCGTGCTGATCATGATGCTGTCCATCAGCCCCAAAATGACCCTGATCGCACTGCTCATCCTGCCCGTCTCTCTGGTGCTGGTGATGCTGGTGGTCAGGTTCAGCCAGAAATACTTCAAGGCCCAGCAGGCCACCCTGGGCGTTGTGAACGGTCAGGTGGAGGAGGTCTACTCCGGCCACAATGTCATCAAGGCCTTCAACCGGGAGGCCGCCGTGCTGGAGGACTTCAACGCCGCCAACGACAAGCTGTTTGAATCCGCCTGGAAGAGCCAGTTCCTCTCCGGCCTGATGCAGCCCATTATGAACTTTGTGGGCAACCTGGGCTATGTAGCCGTTGCCATCGTCGGCAGCATCTTTGCCGCCAACGGCATCATTACCATCGGCGATATCCAGGCTTTTATCCAGTATGTCCGCAATTTCACCCAGCCCATCCAGCAGCTGGCACAGGTGTCCAACATGCTGCAGAGCATGGCCGCCGCTGCCGAGCGCGTGTTCGAGTTCCTGAACGAGCCCGAAGAGGATCAGCTGGCCGACCCTGCCCGCCGGGCAGACCCTGCCTGCATTGATGGTCAGGTCACCTTTGACCATGTCCGGTTCGGTTATGTGCCCGAAAAGACCATCATCCACGATTTCAGCTGTAAGGTGCAGCCCGGCCAGAAGGTCGCCATCGTTGGCCCCACCGGTGCCGGCAAAACCACCATGGTCAAGCTGCTCATGCGGTTCTACGATGTGGATTCCGGCTCCATCACCCTGAACGGCCACGATATCCGCGACTTTGACCGCAGTGCCCTGCGCGAGGGCTTCGGCATGGTGCTGCAGGACACCTGGCTGTTCAAGGGCACCATCATGGAGAACATCCGCTATGGCCGTCTGGATGCCACCGACGAAGAGGTCATTGCCGCCGCCAAAGCCGCCAATGCCGACCACTTCATCCGCACCCTGCCCGGCGGCTACCAGATGGAGCTGAACGAGGACGCTTCCAACGTCAGTCAGGGCCAGAAGCAGCTGCTGACGATTGCCCGGGCCATTCTGGCCGACAACCGCATCCTGATCTTGGACGAGGCCACCAGCAGCGTGGACACCCGCACCGAACAGCGCATCCAGACTGCTATGGACAACCTGATGCGGGGCCGTACCAGTTTCGTCATCGCCCACCGCCTGTCCACCATCAGGGATGCAGACCTCATCCTTGTCATGCGGGACGGCGACATTGTGGAGCAGGGCACCCACGACCAGCTCATTGAGGCCGGCGGTTTCTACGCTGACCTGTACAACAGCC
>OJSK01001981.1_pt1 | contig 13362 bp, 10 predicted proteins | sample 1599461 | NCBI WGS metagenome assembly OJSK01 (sample SAMN04168658, study PRJEB22393) | human gut metagenome | biome: human gut microbiome; feature: stool | host: Homo sapiens | collected 2014-03-24 | reverse complement strand
ATTGCGTGTTTTGCGGTGATCCTCGCTTCGAGATTGGTGTTCCCGAATTTCTAAAGTGCAGGGGATAAGTTCTCTTTTGCGCGCCAAAAGAGAACCAGAAAAGCGCCCGCTACTTTCGAAGCGCGGGAGGCACGAGAAAGGGGCTGCTCGCCCCTTTCAGACCCCAAAGAGGATGTCGAAACGGAAAAAAGCTAGCCGCTTCGCTAAACGCTTTTTTCTCGTTTCTCCGATTTTGAATGATACGGACGGGAAAGTTGTAATTTCATTGATGAACTATCTTCTTACTTTAGCATACGACGGCACGAACTACTGCGGGTTTCAGGTGCAGCCCAACGGACGGAGCGTAGCTGCTGCGTTTCAGGACGCCCTGGAGGCGGTGCTGGGCTGTCGGCCCGACATCAAGGGCTGCAGCCGCACCGACGCCGGCGTCCACGCGCTGGGCTTCATGCTCAACTTCCACGCCGACACCCGCATCCCGGCGGCAAAGCTGCCGCTGGCGCTGAACCAGCATCTGCCCCCGGATATCCGGGCGCTGGAAGCGCGGGTGGTGCCGGACGATTTCCACGCCCGCTATGCGGCCCACACCAAGACCTATCTCTACCGCATCCACAACAGTCCGATCGACTCGCCCTTTGCCGCGCGGTATTACACCAGAGTGCCGGGGCGGCTGGACGCGGACAGGATGCAGCAGGCGGCGCAGTATTTTGTGGGAAAGCACGATTTCCTCGCCCTCTGCGCCTCGGGCAGCTCGGCTGCGGCTCACGGCGACACCGTGCGCACCATCACGGCCTGTGACGTTCAGCGTCGGGGCGACGACATCGACATCACGGTGACGGCGGACGGCTACCTCTACAACATGGTGCGCATCCTTGCAGGCACCCTCTGTGAGGCCGGCGCGGGGCGTCTTGCGCCTGAGGCCGTGCCGGGCATCCTCGCCAGCCGCGACCGCAAAAACGCCGGGCCGACGCTGGCGGCGAAAGGACTTTTCCTCAAGAGCGTGGACTACGACACGCCCATAGAATAACGCAAACACGACCGATGCTCCCGGAGGGAAAACGCCCCTTTGGGAGCACTGTCATTGCACGAAGGGACAGGAGAGTATGAGAAAAAGACAGCGCGGCCCCCGGCCTGTGTCGGACGAGCCGCTTTCGGCGGGACGGGTCGAATACCTCGAGCAGGCCCGCGAGCGGGTGCGGAACCGGCGCATCCGCCGCACGGCACTCATCGTCGTGGCGCTGACGCTGGTGGTGCTGTTCACCACCGGCATCGTGGGCAGCTCTGTTGCCATGGCCAAGGACTGGGCCGATACCGCCCGCATCCTGCTCTTCCCCGGCACGGGCTGGCCCCAGCAGACCGGCGTCATGGAGGTGAAACAGCTTGCCGCCATGAACAGCAGCTTTGTGGAGCTGGGCGAGGAAGGGTGCGTGGTCTGGTCCCGCACCGGCACCCGGCTCAACTCCATCCAGAGCGGCTACGCCCGCCCTGCGCTGGCTGTGGGCAAGAACCGCTTTGTGCTCTACAACCGCTCGGGCAATGAGCTGCGGGTGGAGAGCCGGACCCAGAATCTCTACACCAAGACGATGGAGAACAGCATCACCCTCTGTGCCATGGCCGACAACGGCACGCTGGCCGTCGTCACAGAGGACCCAGGCAGCGCGGCCCGGCTTCGGGTCTACTCGTCCTCAATGGAGCAGCTGCTGAGCTGGAGCCTCACCATCGCCGACGGCACCCCGCTGCGGCTGGCCTTTTCGCCGGATGGGCGGCGGCTGGCAGTGGCGGCGGTGACGGTAAACGGCGGCCAGATGGTCACGAATTTCTATGTCGTCACCCTGGCGCAGGGCGACCCCATGCTGGTGGGCAGCGGAAGCGGCGCGGCTCAGTGGCTGAGCTGGACCGGTTCCCAGAGCATCCTGGCCGTCTGCGACAGCCGCGCTGTCCTCTACAACGCATCGGGCGGCGAGCGGGCAGCCTATGACTTTACCGGGCAGACCCTCCGGGACATCTCGGTGGACGCTTCGGGCAATACTGCCCTTCTGCTGGCCTCCGGCCAGCTCTGTCAGGCCGTGATGCTGGGCCGTGACCTCGGCGTCGAGAACACCACGCAGGTGCAGGCGTCCAACCGCATCGTCCGCTCCGGTGCGCAGTTCTATCTGCTCACCGATACAGGGGTGGAGTGCCTTTCCACCGACGGCACCTCCCAGTGGACCCAGAGCCTTTCGGCCCGCCCGCAGGGTCTGCTGGCCGACCGCAGGCAGCTGCTGGTCTTCTGCGGCAATACGGTGCAGGGATTGACCCCGCCTGCGGCGGAAAACAACGCTCAAAGCAATACATAATAAGGAAAACAAGATATGTTCAAGAATCCGTCATTTCTTTTTGATATAGTATGTACCGTGGTCTGGCTGCTTCTGGCTGTGCGCTATGCCCGCAAGGGCTTTCTCGCAGCCAGTGTCCAGCTGGGCGGGAATGTCTTCAGCCTCGTGGGCGCCCGGGTCTTTTCGGGCTGGGCCGCTGCCGAGGTGTTCCAGCGCTTTCTGGCCGGGAGCTTCCGTACCCAGATCGCCGAGAGCATCTCGGCCGGAGGGGTCGTGGACCTGACCGGCATTGCGGACAAGTACGCGGGCTTTCTGCCCGAGAGCTTCCGCGCCTCCATCGTGGAGACCTGCGAGCGCTCCATCTCGGCTGTACTCAGCGACAACGCCGTGGTGCTGGCGGACGCCATCGTCCAGAAGGTGCTGGCTCCGCTGCTCACGCCGGTCATCTCGGTCGTGCTCTTTTTCGTGGCCTTTGCCCTGCTGCGGATGCTGGTGAGTATGCTGGTCACCGTGCTGGGCCTCGTCAACCGGCTGCCGGTCATCGGCACCGTCAACCGCTGGCTGGGCTGGGTCACCGGCTGTGTCGCCAGCACCATGGACATCTATCTGGTGCTCTGTGTGGTGTGGGCCGTCATCGTCATCACCGGCGGCAATCTGACCGTCCTGAACGATACGGTCATGAGCGGCAGCCTTTACTATAAAGCATTCAATCTGTTCAACCCCTTCCTGTAAAGGGGAGCTTTAGGAGGAACCTATATGGTCTGCAATCGCTGTCAGAAACGTCCGGCCATCATCTTCGTCCAGCGGATGGAGAACGGCCAGATGAAAAATGAGGGCTTTTGCCTGCACTGTGCGCGTGAGCTGCACATCAAGCCGGTGGAAGACCTGATGAAGCAGTTCGGTATGTCCGACGAGGACATGGATAACATGGAAAACCGAATGGAGAGCATGATGGATGAGATGGGGGACGCGAACCCCCTCTCCCTCATGATGAATATGGGCCAGCCCATGGACGGCGAGGAGAACGAAGGGGACGACGACCTCGTCCCCGGCTCCAGCGCTACCTTCCCGCTGGGCGTCAAGGCGGAGGGCGATGCCGGAAACAGCAAAAAGGCCCAGAAGAACGGCAAAAAGCCGCCCCGCCGCAAATTCCTCGACACCTACTGTGAGAACCTGACCCGCAAAGCCCGGGAGGGCAAGCTCGACGACATCGTGGGCCGCGACCGCGAGATCTACCGCACCATCCAGATCTTGAGCCGCCGCCAGAAGAACAACCCCTGCCTCATCGGTGAGGCGGGCGTCGGCAAGACGGCCATCGCCGAGGGCATCGCGGAGCGGATCGCCAAGGGCAATGTCCCTGTGGGCCTGAAGGATAAGGAGATCTTCCTGCTGGATCTGACCAGCCTCGTGGCCGGCACCCAGTTCCGCGGCCAGTTCGAGCAGCGGGTCAAGGGCCTGCTGAGCGAGGTCAAGGCCGCCGGCAATATCATCCTGTTCATTGACGAGATCCACACCATCACCTCCGCCGGTGAGAGCGAGGGTGCCATGAACGCGGGCAACATCCTCAAGCCTGCCCTCTCCCGCGGTGAGATACAGGTCATCGGCGCCACCACCTTCAACGAGTACCGCAAGTATATCGAGAAGGACCAGGCTCTCGAGCGCCGGTTCCAGCCGGTGCGGGTGGAGGAACCCAGCGTGGCCGATACGCTGGCCGTCATGAACGGCATCAAGAAGTATTACGAGGAGCACCACCATGTGCAGGTGGATGCCGATGTGCTGAGCGCCATCGTCACCCTCAGTGAGCGGTATATCACGGACCGCTACCTGCCCGATAAGGCCATCGACCTGCTGGACGAAGCCTGCGCCTGCTGCAATCTCGCCCACCCGGTCATCTCGGAGTATCTCGAGATGCAGAAGGAGCTGGACGGCCTCAGACAGGAAGAGGCAGACATGGAGTCCTCCGACGTCAATGAGGCCATCGACTATGAGCAGGTGGCCCAGCGGAAGACCCGCATCGCCAAGCTCGAGGCAGAGCTGCCCGCAAAGCAGGCTGCTGCCAGCGAGATAAAAGTGACCATGGACGATGTGGCCAAGGTCATTGAGCTGTGGACGGGCATCCCGGCGGTGAAGATCCAGGAGACGGAGTTCGTCAAACTGGCCGGGCTGGAAGCCGAGCTGAAAAAGAAGATCATCGGTCAGGACGAGGCCGTCCATCTGGTGGCACAGGCCGTCAAGCGGAGCCGCGCCGACCTGTCGGGCCGCCGCCGTCCCGCAAGCTTCATCTTCGTCGGCCCCACCGGCGTCGGCAAGACGGAGCTGGTCAAGCAGCTGGCAAACCAGCTCTTCGACGGCCCCGACCCGCTCATCCGTCTCGACATGAGCGAGTATATGGAGAAATATGCGGTGTCCCGCATGATCGGTTCGCCTCCGGGCTATGTGGGCTACGAAGAGGCCGGCCAGCTCACCGAAAAGGTGCGCCGCCGCCCCTACAGCGTGGTGCTGTTCGATGAGATCGAAAAGGCCCACCCCGACGTCATGAACATCCTGCTCCAGATCCTCGACGAGGGCAAGATCAACGATGCACAGGGCCGGACGGTGGACTTCTCCAATACGGTCATCTGCATGACCTCCAACGCCGGCAGCAGCGACAAGACGACCTCCGGCCTCGGCTTCAACAAGAGCGAGGAGCAGCTGAGTGAGGAAAAGACCCGCAAGGCTCTGAGCCAGTTCCTGCGGCCTGAGTTCCTTGGCCGTGTGGATGAGGTCATCGCCTTCAAGCCGCTGAGCCAGCAGACGCTGGAAGGCATCGCGGCTCTCATGCTGGATGAGTACAAGCCCAGCATGGAAGCCAAGGGCATCGCCTACAGCTACACCCCGGCGGCTCTCTCTGCCCTCGTGGCCAGGAGTCAGGGCGGCAAGTTCGGCGCCCGCGACCTGCGCCGCGTCATCCGCAAGGCTGTGGAGGACCCCGCCGCCGAGCGCATCATCGACGGCACCCTGAAAGCGGGCGGCAGCCTGACGGTGGATGCTGAGAATGGCGAAGTTATCTTGAAGTGAATGCTTGACTTTTCTGTACGATCGCATATAATAAAGACAGAAAGACAATGAATTCGTGCATAGAATTCACACCAAAAGAAGAAAACCCCTTCCTGGAGTTGCCGCTCCAAAGAAGGGGTCTTCTTTTTAGTGCTTACAGTCCTTGTTCAGCATTCTGTCAAGCCACTTGCTGATGAGATTCGAAGTCACACCAGCTGCGACAGATACCATGAAAGACAACATCTCGTGCATAGGACACACCTCCCTTCCCAATGAAATTGGGTCGGTAAGGACCGTGAGACAATTATAACATATAATTCGACCAAAAGATACAGTAAACGGCACTCCGAAGCAGTTCGGAGTGCCGTTTGTCATAGGCAGACTTAGTCGAGGGAGACCGGGAACTCGGGCTTGTTGGCCATACGGGCATTGGTGCGGCCCTCGGGGATGATCTCGCCGGCGGCGGTCAGCGCCAGCTTGGTGAGGGTGGGGCCTACCAGCTCATACACCAGCACCGAGAAGAGCACGACGTTGCGCACCATGTGGCCGTCGGAAAGCTCAGCGGCCTCGGCTGCCATGCCCAGCGCCACGCCAGCCTGCGGCAGCAGGGTGATGCCGAGGTACTTCTGGATGTTGTGGCTGCAGTGGGTGGCCCGGCCGCTGACGAAGGCGCCGGAAATTTTGCCCAGAGAGCGGAAGGCGATGTACACCACGCCGATGAGGAGCACCAGCGGGTCGGAGAGGATGTTCAGATCCAGCTCTGCACCGCTGAGCACGAAGAAGAGGATGTTTACCGGCGACACCCAGCGGTCGAGGCGGTCCATCAGCTCATCGGAAGTGGGGCAGATGTTGCAGAACACCGTACCGGTCATCATGCAGACCAGCAGTAGCGAGAAGCCGCAGTGTATCGGCCCGATGTCGAAGGTGACCATGGACAGGCCCACCGTCAGCAGCACGAAGGCCACGGAAAGGCTCATGCGCTTGGAGCGGGAGTGAAAATAAATTTCCAGCTGGTTGAGCGCGAAGCCCGCCGCAGCGCCCAGACCCAGCGAGAAGACGATCTCCACCACCGGCTCCACCAGAATACTGATGGCGTCGATGCGGCCCTGCTCGAGGGCGTTGGCAATGCCGAAGGAGGCGGAGAAGAGCACGAGGCCCACGGCGTCGTCGATGGCGACCACCATCAGCAGCAGGCGGGTGAGGGGGCCGTCGGCCTTGTACTGCTTGACGACCATCAGGGTGGCGGCAGGGGCCGTGGCTGCTGCGATAGAACCCAGCGTGATGGCCGAGGCCATGGAGATGATGTCGGGCCGGATGAAGTGCAGGATGACCAGCGCCGCATCCACGAGGGCGGTGGTCATGACGGCCTGTAAAATGCCGACCGTGATGGCCTGTCTGCCCATGCTCTCAAGAGCCGAGAGACGGAACTCGTTGCCGATGACGAAGGCGATGAAGCCCAGCGCCACCTGGGTGATGATGGACAGGCTGTCCACCTGCTCGAGGGTGCCGAAGCCGATGCCAAAATTACTCAGGCCCAGACGCCCCAGAAAGAAAGGCCCCAGCAGCAGGCCCGCCAGCAGATACGATGTGACCGCCGGCAAATGGATCGCCTTTGCGAGGCGCGACATCAAAAGACCTGCGATGAGCGCCGCGGAAAGGCAGATGAGAAGCTGTTCCATGCGATATTGCGGGCAGCAGCACGATACCGACGCGCAGCCGCCCTTTCCTCCTTTTTCTCAGTCGGGCGCGTTTTCTTGCTGCTTGCCAAAAGCCCAAAAAACACAGCACAGTAATAAATTATACTATTCCACTTTCTAAAAAGCAACATCTTTTCAGGCGGCAAAATTGAAGATTCCTTAACAAATGGCCGAAAAAGGCAAAAAAACAGGGCCGCTGCCTGCGCAGTGGCCCTGTTGTATGCAACAATCGTGAATTTAGTTGAACTTGAAGATCTTCCGTGCGATGCGGTAGCCGCCCACCACGATGGCGTCGCCCTTGGGGAAGGGCAGGTTGGTCACGCCGCCAAAGCCGAAGCGGATGGAGCGATAGACTGCGGCGCTGGTGTGCTCGCGCAGATACTGCCACAGGCCCTTCTGCTTTTCTTTCGCCTCGGCGCTGCCGTCCAGCAGCAGGAAGATGTCGCTGACGGCCATCATCATGGAGAGGTAGTGGAGCATATAGGTCCGCAGTTTCTTCTCGTCCTTGAGGGCGTCGAGGTCCTGACAGTCGATCATATGCCTGGTGACGCGGAGCTGCTGGTCCACGCGCTTGACCATGACGCTCTCGTTGACGCTCTGGTCGGCGCGGCCGATGAAGTAGCGGTAGAGGTCGAGGTCCATATAATACATGGTCTTGACGAAAGGCAGAGGCTGGTAGACGAAGATGTTGTCCACGTAGAAGGTATGCTTGGGCAGCACCATGCCGCACTTGCGCAGCACCTCAGTACGGTACATGACCGAGTGCATCAGCAGGTTCTGGTCGGGGCGGAAGTGGCCGACGTGCATCCAGGTGAACAGACGCTCCTGCGGGAAGATGTTGGTGTACCGCACAGTGTGGCTGGTGCCGTCCTCGGTGTGCTCGTAGACATAGTTGCAGATCATGAGGTCGGGGGCGGTGCCGCGGGTCACGAGGGTGTGCAGGCGGGACAGCACCTTCTGGAGGGCGTCGGTGTCCAGCCAGTCGTCGCTGTCCACGACCTTGTAGTAGAGGCCGGTGGCGTTGCGGATGCCCTGGTTGACGCCCTCGCCGTGGCCGCCGTTCTCCTGATGGATGGCCTTGACGATGGTGGGGTACTTGGCGGCGTACTCGTCGCAGATAGCCGGGGTCTCGTCCTTCACGGAACCGTCGTCCACGAGGATGATCTCGGCCTGCTCCCCGGCGGAGAGCAGCGTTTCGATGCAGTGGCGCATATATGCCGCCGAGTTGTAGCACGGGACGGCAAAGGTGATGAGTTTCTGTTGCATAAAAATAAGCTCCTTATCGTGCTTGCCCGGCCATGTTCAGAACAAAATGGGCCGGAGATGGAGATATGTGTTCTTATTATAGCATTTTCGCGCACAAAAAGCTAGGAACACCAGCAAATACCTGCCAAAAAACGACGACAGAAGAGCGATCTGATACCATTTCGGGCCGGGCTGTGCTATAATAATACGGATACAGATTTGAAAAACGCAGGAGGCACCCATGGCAGACCCGCATTCTATCTTGAAAAAAGTTTTTGGCTACGACAGTTTCCGCCCCGGGCAGGAGGACATCGTCCGGCGGCTGCTGGACGGGCAGGATGTGCTGGCGGTGATGCCCACCGGTGCGGGCAAATCCATCTGCTATCAGGTGCCGGCGCTGCTTCTGCCCGGCATCACCATCGTGGTGTCGCCGCTGGTGAGCCTGATGAAGGACCAGGTGGGGGCGCTGGTGCAGGCCGGTGTGGCGGCGGCTTTCCTCAACAACAGCCTCACCGACAACCAGAAAGCCCTCATGCTCCGCCGCGCCCGGGAGGGCTGGTATAAGATCATCTATGTGGCCCCGGAGCGGCTGGAAATGCCGGGCTTCCAGCGCTTCGCGCAGGAAAAGCTCATCAGTATGGTGACGGTGGACGAGGCCCACTGCATCAGCCAGTGGGGGCAGGACTTCCGCCCCAGCTATCTGCGCATCAAGGAGTTCGTGGACAGCCTGCCGAATCGCCCGGTGGTGGGCGCGTTCACGGCCACGGCGACGGCCCGGGTGCGGGAGGACATCCGCAGCCACCTCGAGCTCCATCAGCCCTATGAGGTGACGACCGGCTTCGACCGGCCCAACCTCTACTTCGAGACGCGCCGCGCCCTGCCCAGCCAGAAGCCCAAGGAGCTGCTGGACCTTGTGCTCCGGGAGGGAGACAACGCGGGCATCGTCTATTGCAGCACTACGAAGCAGGTGGACGAGACGGCCCGCCTGCTCCAGAGCCGGGGCATCCGGGCGGCGGCCTACCACGCCAAGCTGGACGCCGAGGTGCGCCGGAAGAATCAGGACGACTTCCTCTACGACCGCGTTCAAATCATGGTGGCGACCAACGCCTTCGGCATGGGCATCGACAAGCCCAACGTCCGGTTCGTCATCCATTACAATATGCCCAAGGATCTGGAGAGCTACTATCAGGAGGCGGGCCGCGCGGGCCGCGACGGTCTGCCGTCCCGCTGCATCCTGCTCTATTCCGGTACGGATGTGCGCACCATCCGCTTCTTCATCGACAAAGAGATGGAGGCGGACAACGGCCTGCCCGCCGACGTCAAGGCCGAGGCCGCCCGCAAGGCGGAAGAGCGGCTCAAGTATATGACCTTCTACTCCACCACTCAGAAGTGCCTGCGGCGGTTCATGCTGAACTACTTCGGTGAGGCCGCACCTGAAAAGTGCGGCAACTGTTCCTGCTGCCTCTTTGCCGAGCAGAACGCGCAGGAGGTGGAACAGCGCGCTGCCGCCGCGAAGCAGAGGGCCGCGGCCAACTCCCGGCGGCTGTCGGCCCGCCGTGCTGCTGCCGGCGGCGACCTCAGCGAGGCCGACGAGAAGCTGCTGGCCGCGCTCTACGCCCTCCGCAAGCGTCTTGCAGCGAAGCAGAATGTTCCGGCCTACATGGTGTTCAGCGACGCGACCCTCCGCGAGATGGTCCAGAGCAAGCCCCTGAGCATGGATGAGTTTTTGAACATCACCGGCGTCGGCGAAAAGAAAGCCGCCCGCTATGGCATGGCGTTCCTGCGGGCCATTGAGGATATGGTGGGAAGCAGAGAATAAGAAAAAAGCGCAGATCTTCCACGAGCGGAGAGGCTCGTTGTGGAAAATCTGCGCTTTTTATTTATCATTCCATCGTATGGGTGGAGAACACTTTTTCGTCCTGCCACCACACCGGCTGCCCGGCGGCGAGGGACTTGGGAACATCCAGCAGACGCTGGTTCCGGCTGCCCCGGAAGCGGAGGGAGATGTCGTGCTCAGCCTCCACAAAGCGGCCATCCACCAGCACATCCAGCAGACTCAGCAGCTTGTCGGTGACTTCGCACCGCGCGTGGCAGGGGACTTTGCCGGTCAGCTGCTCCCAGGTGTAGCCGGAGTAGCACCAGACCGTTTTCTTCGGGTAAAGGGCTTTGAAATTTTGCACGAAGGTCACCAGCTCCCGCTGGTTCTCCGGCTCCATCGGCTCGCCGCCCAGCAGGGAGAGGCCCGTGATATAGTCCGGCTTGCAGGAGGCGAATACCTCGTTGCGGACGGGCTTGTCGAAGGGCTGGCCATAGCCGAAATCCCATGCCACCTCGTTGAAGCAGCCGGGGCAGTGGTGGCGGCACCCGGAAACGAAGACGCTGGTGCGGACGCCCGGCCCGTTGGCGATGTCGTAATATTTAATAGTCGCGTAGTTCATAAATCAGACCTGAAAGCAGAGCACGCTGCTTTGCCTTGCAATTTTTTTGTGCTTGGGTAGCTTGCCAATGGCTCTCCCCTTGGGAGAGCTGGCGCGAAGCGCCTGAGAGGGTCACAGGTGCAACACCCGATCCTTGATCTCCTGCGTCCGGCCCTGGTTCCAGAACTGGGTGCCGATATAGCCGCAGGTGCGGCGGGCGACATTCAGCTTGTTCTGGTCACGGTTGCCGCACTTGGGGCATTCCCACACCAGCTTGCCGTCGTCCTCGACGATCTTGATCTCGCCGTCGTAGCCGCAGCACTGGCAGTAGTCGGACTTGGTGTTCAACTCGGCGTACATGATGTTGTCGTAGATGAACTGCAGCACGCTCATGACCGCCTCGAGGTTGTCCTGCATATTGGGGACTTCCACATAGCTGATGGCACCGCCCGGAGACAGCTTCTGGAACTCGCTCTCAAACTTCAGCTTGGTGAAGGCGTCGATGTGCTCGGAGACATGGACGTGGTAGCTGTTGGTGATATAGTTCTTGTCGGTGATGCCGGGTACGATGCCGAACCGCTTCTGCAGGCACTTGGCGAACTTGTAGGTGGTGGATTCCAGCGGGGTGCCATAGAGGGAGTAGTCCATGTTCTCGGCCTTCTTCCACTCGCTGCACTTGTCGTTCATGTGCTGCATCACGCTGAGGGCGAAGGGCTTTGCGCCGGCGTCGGTGTGGCTCTTGCCGGTCATATACTTCACGCACTCATACAGGCCGGCGTAGCCGAGGCTGATGGTGGAGTAGCCGCCGAAGAGCAGCTTGTCGATCTTCTCGCCCTTCTTGAGGCGGGCCAGTGCGCCGTACTGCCACAGGATGGGGGCGGCGTCGCTGGGGGTACCCAGCAGGCGCTTGTGGCGGGCCTGCAGAGCGCGGTGGCAGAGGGCCAGACGCTCGTCAAAGATCTTCCAGAACTTATCAAAGTTGCCGCCGGAGCTGAGGGCCACGTCCACCAGATTGATGGTCACGACGCCCTGATTGAAGCGGCCATAATACTTGGGCTTGCCGGTCTCGGGGTCCACATAGGGGGTCAGGAAGCTGCGGCAGCCCATGCAGGTGTAGCAGTGGCCCTCGCCATTCTTGTCTACCTTCAGCTCGAGCATCTTCTTCTCGGAGATATAGTCGGGGACCATCCGCTTGGCGGTACACTTGGCAGCCAGCTCGGTCAGGTAGTAGTAGGGGTCGCCGGGGTGGATGTTGTCATCTTCCAGCACGTAGATGAGTTTGGGGAAGGCGGGGGTGATCCAGACACCGGCCTCGTTCTTCACGCCCTGATAGCGCTGACGGATGGTCTCCTCGATGATGATGGCGAGGTCAGCTTTCTCCTGCGCATTGCGGGCTTCGCCCAGATACATGAACACGGTGATGAAGGGGGCCTGACCGTTGGTGGTCATGAGGGTGACGACCTGATACTGGATGGTCTGGACGCCGCGGTTGATCTCGCTGCGCAGGCGGCGTTCCACGATCTCACGCTTGCGCTCGGCGGAGACATCCAGACCCTCCATCTCGGCCTCGACCTCGGCAGCGATCTTCTTGCGGGAGACGTCCACGAAGGGGGCAAGATGGGTCAGGCTGATGCTCTGACCGCCATACTGGTTGGAAGCCACCTGTGCAATGATCTGGGTGGCGATGTTGCAGGCGGTGGAGAAGCTGTGGGGCTTCTCAATATAGGTGCCGGAGATGACGGTGCCGTTCTGGAGCATATCGTCCAGATTGACGAGGTCACAGTTGTGCATGTGCTGGGCAAAATAGTCGGAGTCGTGGAAGTGGATGAGGCCTTCCTGATGCGCCTTGACGATCTCCGGGTCCAGCAGCAGGCGGGCAGTCAGGTCTTTGGAGATCTCACCGGCCATATAGTCGCGCTGGACGCTGTTGACGGTGGGGTTCTTGTTGGCGTTCTCCTGCTTGACTTCCTCGTTCTGGCACTCGATGAGGCTCAGGATGCGCTCGTCGGTGGTGTTGGTCTGGCGCTTGAGGCTCTGGATATAGCGGTAGGTGATATAGTGGCGGGCGATGTCATGGGCCTTGATGTCCATGAGCTGGTTTTCCACCATATCCTGTACCTCTTCCACGCTGACAGCGCGGTTGAGTGCCTGACACTGGTCGGTCACAGCTGCGGCGATGTCAGTGATCTGCTCCCGGGAGAGACGGGCCTTGCCGCCTACCGAATCGCTGGCCTTGGTGACAGCGGTGATGATCTTGGTAATATCAAAAGGCACTTCCGCACCGTTGCGTTTGATGATCTTCATAGCGCTCCTCCTGTTTCGCGTATACAGTGTGAACGGGTGTCTCCTGATACAAGAGGCACCCGCAACTCTCATTGGTCGTTGGTACTATCATATCACTATTTAGTGATATGTCAATGGAAGAACCACTACATTTTGTGTTTTGTAGCTTTCGCCAAAAATAGAGGAAAATTTCCGGAACAAAATTTGAGACGAAACCTCTTGACAATCTGCACAAAGGAAGTAGTGCTTTCCGCAGGGTAATAAAGGCCATTGTCTATACTGTGCCCCTTTATATAATACATTATAAAAGACAAAAGACTTTGCCTGAAGAATCCAAGAGGATGAAGCGGATTTGAGTCAGCGCGAAAAAAC
>OJSK01001966.1_pt1 | contig 13491 bp, 8 predicted proteins | sample 1599461 | NCBI WGS metagenome assembly OJSK01 (sample SAMN04168658, study PRJEB22393) | human gut metagenome | biome: human gut microbiome; feature: stool | host: Homo sapiens | collected 2014-03-24 | reverse complement strand
GAGAACTATGAAGAAGATAATAAATCCCTGGAAAGGTTTGGAAGGGTACAACTGCTTTGGTTGTGCTTCCAATAATGAAGCCGGATTAAAAATGGAATTTTACGAAGATGGTGACGAAGTGGTAAGCATTTGGAAACCACGTCCCGAATATCAAGGCTGGATTGATACCTTGCATGGCGGTATTCAAGCTGTCTTGATGGATGAAATCTGTGCCTGGGTTATACTTCGTAAACTACAAACCACGGGGGTGACGTCGAAGATGGAAACTCGTTACCGAAAATCGATTGATACCAAAGATTCTCATATCGTATTACGCGCGTCTATTAAAGAGGTAAAGCGGAACATCGTTATTGTTGAAGCAAAGTTATATAATAAGGATGGAGAAGTCTGTACAGAATCAGTTTGTACTTACTTTACTTTCTCGAAAGAAAAGTCGAAAGATGAAATGCATTTTTCGAAATGTGATGTAGAATCGGAAGAGATATTACCATTAATTTGAAATAAAAACTTAAGTTTTTGTGATAAATGTTTGGTAGTATCAAACAAATACTTTACTTTTGTCGCAGTTAATAAAAGAAATATGAAATATACAGCTACACATCATCATCATCATTTTCCTAACGAATAATCGGTGGGCGTGGATGATATTGTGTATAACTATATAAACGATAACGAAGGCTTACCGAATGCGGTAAGCCTTTTTTGTTTTTCAACGCAGATTGTATTTGTAATTAATAATTAGTAATTAAATAAAGTCATGTTAAGAATCGCAGTACAAGCCAAAGGACGTCTCTTCGAAGAGACAATGGCACTTTTAGAAGAGTCAGATATCAAGTTAAGCACTACTAAACGTACCTTGTTGGTACAGTCTTCTAACTTTCCTATCGAAGTTCTATTTCTTCGTGATGATGATATTCCGCAAACGGTAGCTACCGGGGTAGCTGATTTGGGAATTGTTGGTGAGAACGAGTTTATGGAAAAGGAGGAAGATGCGGAAATTGTCAAACGTCTGGGATTCAGCAAATGTCGTCTGTCACTGGCTATGCCGAAGGATATTGAATATCCCGGTTTGTCATGGTTTGAAGGCAAGAAGATTGCTACCTCTTATCCGGTTATTCTTCGTAAATTCCTGAAAAAAAATAGCGTAAATGCCGAAATACATGTGATAACCGGTTCGGTAGAGGTGTCTCCGGGTATTGGATTGGCTGATGCCATTTTTGATATTGTAAGTTCCGGTTCTACTTTGGTCAGCAACCGCTTGAAAGAAGTGGAAGTTGTAATGAAGTCGGAAGCATTGTTGATTGGCAACAAGAACATGAGCGAAGAGAAAAAAGAAGTGCTCGAAGAATTGCTGTTCCGTATGAACGCAGTAAAAACAGCTGAAGATAAAAAATATGTATTGATGAATGCTCCAAAAGACAAACTGGAAGAAATCATTGCTGTATTGCCGGGTATGAAGAGTCCTACAGTGATGCCATTGGCACAGGAAGGCTGGTGTTCTGTTCATACAGTACTTGATGAAAAACGTTTTTGGGAAATCATCGGAAAACTGAAAGGACTGGGAGCGGAAGGTATTTTGGTACTGCCGATTGAAAAGATGATTGTATAAATAGATAGGTACGGGAATCCGTTTCTAATAAAATATGAACCATGAAATTGATTAAATATCCCTCAAAAGAGCAATGGACAGAACTTTTGAAACGTCCGGCACTAAATACGGAAAGTTTGTTCGATACTGTTCGTTCTATTATAAATAAGGTAAGGACAGAAGGCGATAAAGCAGTATTGGAATATGAGGCTGCTTTTGATAAAGTAACCTTGTCCGCACTTGCTGTGACTCCTGAAGAGGTTCAAGCCGCCGGGACATTAGTAAACGATGAACTAAAGGCTGCCATTTCTTTAGCTAAACAAAACATTGAAACATTCCACTCTTCCCAGCGTTTTGTCGGGAAGAAGGTAGAGACAATGAATGGGGTAACTTGCTGGCAAAAATCAGTGGGAATCGAAAAGGTCGGCTTATATATTCCGGGTGGAACAGCACCGCTTTTCTCGACTGTATTAATGTTGGCTGTTCCGGCTAAAATCGCAGGATGCAAGGAAATCGTACTTTGTACGCCTCCCGATAAGAATGGAAATATTCATCCGGCTATCCTTTTTGCTGCGCAACTGGCAGGTGTCAGCAAAATATTCAAGGCTGGTGGTGTGCAAGCTATTGCCGCTATGGCCTATGGAACGGAGAGTGTACCCAAAGTATATAAGATATTTGGCCCCGGCAATCAATATGTGACAGCTGCCAAACAGTTGGTAAGCCTGCGTGATGTAGCTATTGATATGCCTGCCGGTCCTTCAGAAGTGGAAGTCTTGGCTGATGCATCTGCCAATCCGGTTTTTGTAGCAGCAGATCTTTTGTCACAGGCAGAGCACGGAATAGATAGCCAGGCTATATTGATTACCACTTCCGAGAAACTTCAAACAGAGGTGATGGAAGAAGTGGAGCGTCAATTAGCAGAACTTCCCCGTCGTGAAATTGCGGCGAAATCACTGGAGAATAGTAAATTGATTTTAGTGAAGGATCTGGATGAAGCATTGGAACTGACTAACGCGTATGCTCCGGAACATCTAATCATAGAAACGGAAAACTATATGGAAGTGGGCGAACGTGTGATAAATGCAGGTTCTGTCTTCTTAGGTTCATTAACTCCCGAGAGTGCCGGCGACTATGCTTCCGGAACGAATCACACCCTGCCGACCAACGGTTATGCCAAAGCCTATAGCGGTGTAAGTCTGGATAGTTTTATCCGTAAGATTACATTTCAGGAAATCCTCCCGGAAGGAATAAAAGCTATCGGTCCTGCTATTGAAGAGATGGCGGCTAATGAACAGCTGGATGCACATAAAAATGCCGTCACAGTTCGTCTCAAAGCAATTCAAAATTCATAATTTAAAACCTAAAGAAGTGAAAACGTTACAAGAACTAACCCGGCCGAATATCTGGAAATTAAAACCCTACTCTTCGGCACGAGATGAATATAAAGGAGTTACAGCCTCTGTTTTCCTGGATGCAAACGAAAACCCTTACAATACGCCTCATAATCGCTATCCGGATCCTATGCAGTGCGAACTGAAGACGTTGTTGTCGAAAATCAAAAAAGTATCTCCCGAGCATATTTTTCTTGGAAACGGTAGCGATGAAGCCATCGACTTGGTTTTTCGTGCATTCTGCGAACCGGGAAAAGATAATGTCGTAGCCATCGACCCTACTTATGGTATGTATCAGGTTTGTGCCGATGTGAACGATGTGGAATACCGGAAAGTATTACTGGATGATGACTTCCAGTTCTCTGCCGATAAACTGCTGTCGGCTACCGACGAACACACCAAATTGATTTTCCTTTGCTCGCCTAATAATCCAACAGGAAATGACTTGCTCCGTTCTGAAATTGTAAAGGTACTTTGTCAGTTCGAAGGATTGGTGATGTTGGATGAGGCTTACAATGATTTTTCCCAGGCTCCGTCTTTCCTCGAAGAGCTGGATAAATATCCCAACCTTGTCGTATTCCAAACATTCTCCAAGGCTTGGGGATGTGCTGCAATTCGCTTGGGAATGGCTTTTGCTTCCAAAGAAATTATAGACATTCTTAGTAAAATCAAATATCCCTATAATGTCAATCAGTTGACTCAACAACAAGCTATTTCTATGTTGCATAAGCACTATGAGATAGAACGTTGGGTGAAAACGTTGAAGGAAGAGCGTGATTATCTGGAAGCGGAATTTGAAAAACTTCCATGTACCATTAAACTGTTCCCGTCCGATGCGAATTTCTTTTTGGCAAAAGTGACGGATGCCGTGAAAATCTATAATTATTTGGTAGGGGAAGGAATAATAGTGCGTAATCGCCATAACATTTCACTTTGCTGCAACTGTTTGCGTGTGACTGTCGGTACTCGTGTCGAAAATAATACCCTATTGGCAGCTCTTAAAAACTATCAAGGATAATTTATGAAGAAGAAAGTATTATTTATAGATAGAGACGGCACGTTGGTGATCGAACCTCCTGTAGATTACCAACTCGACTCATTGGAAAAACTGGAATTCTATCCGAAAGTATTCCGTAATTTGGGCTTTATCCGCAGTAAGCTCGATTTTGAATTTGTGATGGTCACTAACCAGGATGGATTGGGTACACCTTCTTTTCCGGAAGAAACATTCTGGCCTGCCCATAACTTGATGCTTAAAACATTGGAAGGGGAGGGGATTACTTTTGATGAGATTCTGATAGACCGTAGTTTTCCTGAAGATAATGCGCCCACCCGCAAACCGCGTACCGGAATGTTGACGAAGTATCTGGATAATCCGGAATACGATCTTGCCGGAAGTTTTGTAATAGGCGATCGTCCCACAGATGTGGAACTTGCCAAAAATATCGGTTGCCGGGCAATTTATTTGCAAGACTCGACCGAAGCTCTGAAAGAAAAAGGATTAGAAGAAGTCTGTGTTCTTGCAACTACTGATTGGGATCGGATAGCCGAATTCCTTTTTGCCGGAGAACGGAAAGCGGAAGTACGTCGTACTACAAAAGAAACAGATATTTATGTTGCTTTGAATCTTGATGGAAATGGAACTTGTGACATTTTTACCGGTCTTGGCTTTTTCGATCACATGCTTGAGCAGATTGGAAAACATTCTGGCATGGACTTAACCATCCGTGTTAAAGGAGATTTGGAAGTAGATGAACATCATACGATCGAAGACACTGCTATCGCACTGGGCGAATGTATCTATCAGGCTTTAGGTAGCAAACGAGGGATTGAACGTTATGGCTATGCCTTACCGATGGATGATTGTCTTTGTCAGGTTTGTCTGGACTTCGGTGGTCGTCCCTGGTTAGTTTGGGATGCTGAATTCAAGCGTGAGAAGATAGGAGAGATGCCGACGGAAATGTTCCTTCATTTCTTTAAGTCACTAAGTGACGCGGCAAAGATGAATTTGAACATCAAAGCGGAAGGACAGAATGAACATCATAAGATAGAAGGAATTTTTAAAGCCCTTGCCCGTGCTTTGAAAATGGCAATTAAAAGAGATATCTATCATTTTGAACTTCCATCTAGTAAGGGTGTGCTTTAATGTTTTTTAGAATCATATCCATATTGCTTATGCAAAAGCAAATCCCACTATGCTTATTGGCGATAGTCTTATCCGTCTCTCTTTTCGGTCAAAATCTGAAAGCGGATAAGATTATTCTGTCTGATAGTGATTTGACAAATTTGTATCAAATAGATTCGGGCGTATATCGTTCGGAGCAACCTTCAAAAGAGGGCTTTAAAGCTTTAGAAAAGTATGGTATTGGAGAAGTACTTAATCTACGAAACAGACATAGTGATGATGACGAAGCAAAAGGAACAAGTATAAAACTTCACCGGGTAAAAACTAAAGCACATTCGATTAGTGAAAAGCAATTGATACAGGCATTACGCATTATTAAAAATCGTAAAGCGCCTATTGTTTTCCATTGTCACCACGGCTCTGACCGTACAGGGGCTGTTTGTGCGTTTTATCGTATCATTTTTCAGAATGTTTCAAAAGAAGATGCAATCCATGAAATGACTGAAGGAGGCTATGGCTTTCATCGAATTTATAAGAATATTATTAGAAGAATCAAGGAAGCAAATGTGGAGCAAATAAGAAAAGAAGTAATGGAAGGTGGAGAGTTATAATATGCCATATCTTTACCATCGCTCTGTCACAGCTGTGCCACCGTATTGTCACAACCATGCCATCATGCTGGCACAGTTGTGCCAATGCGGTGGCACAAGCCTATTGATAGGACGTCCTTACAAGGCCTCTATTTCTTTAAGCCACATGGCTGAACTGGCATCGCTCGGCATTCTCCAATCTCCTCTCGGGCTGATAGAAATACTTCCTACTTTAGGACCGTCCGGCAAGCAAGAACGCTTGAACTGTTGATTAAAGAAACGACGGAAGAAGGTAGAAAGCCATTTCTTGATGGTTTCTTCATCATACATATCTTTGAATGCAATATTTGCTAGATAGAATATCTTGGAAGGCCGGAAACCGAAACGTAAGAAATAATATAGGAAGAAGTCATGTAGTTCATAAGGACCCACCAAATCTTCTGTTTTCTGTTTAATTTCTCCGTTTTCATCTGCCGGAATCAGTTCCGGACTGATGGGAGTATCTACAATATCGAGTAAAGTCGCTTTCGAATTTTCATCCATGCCATTTACTGCCACCCATTGTACCAAGTATTTTACGAGAGTTTTAGGGACACTCGCATTCACTCCATACATGGACATATGATCGCCATTATATGTTGCCCATCCTAGTGCAAGTTCTGATAAATCTCCTGTACCAATAACCATTCCCCAAGTCTGGTTCGCCACATCCATCAATATTTGTGTACGTTCGCGTGCTTGAGAATTTTCGTATGTGACATCGTGTACATTAATATTATGGTCTATATCCTTAAAATGTTGAATGCAAGCATCTTTGATACTGATTTCACGAATAGAGATACCCAGCGATTTCATTAGATCGATGGCATTATGATAAGTACGGTCGGTCGTTCCGAATCCTGGCATCGTAATGCCGAGAATATCCTTTCTGGACAATCCCAACTTATCAAAAGTCTTCACACATACAAGTAATGCCAATGTTGAATCCAACCCGCCAGAGATACCGATTACAGCAGTTTTAGCTCCTGTATGGACAAGCCTTTGTGCCAATCCCGCTACCTGTATGGAGAACACTTCTTCACAATGTTCATTTAGCTCTATTCCTTGCGGTACAAAAGGATGAGAATTAAACTTCCGGGTTAAGGTTAGCTCTTTGCTGTTGACAAATTCAGTCGCAATAGAAACCGCCTTTTTATCCCCTAAGTTTGCTTGATTAGCTGCAAAGGTTGTATTTATCCTGCGTTCTGCCCGGATACGTTCCACATCAATTTCGCTGATAATCAGCTGTTCTTTCATGCTGAAACGTTCGCTGTGTGCAAGCAGTGAACCGTTTTCATAAATGAACCCGTTGCCGGCAAAAACTACATCGGTAGTAGATTCTCCAAAGCCACAAGACGAGAATACATATCCGGCAATACAACGTGCAGATTGTTGGCTGATGAGAGAACAAAGATAATTATTCTTTCCAATACCTTCATTATCAGCAGACATATTGAAAAGAATTTCTGCACCTTGCAGTGCTAATGAAGAACTCGGAGGTATAGTAGACCAAAGGTCCTCGCATATCTCGATGCCAAAAGTCGTATCTGAAGTCTCAAAAAGCAGATTAGAACCTATCGGAACGATTTGTCCACAGAGACGTACATTATTTGTTGTCAACTGAAGCGCCGAGGTAAACCAACGTTGTTCGTAGAATTCTTTATAATTCGGGAGATAGGTTTTAGCGGTAACTCCTAACACTTTTCCTTTTTGAATCACTGCAGCTGCATTAATCACTGTCGAGTTGACCACCACAGGCATGCCAACAATAGAAATAATGTCTAATTGGCGGGTGTTATTCAGGATTTGCATCAGTCCCATTTCTGCTTCTTCCAGTAAAAGTTGTTGTCCGAATAAGTCACCGCAAGTATATCCGGTAATACTCATTTCCGGAAAAATAATGATCTGCACTCCTTTTCCTTCGGCTACTGCAATCAGACTTTCTATCTTCTCTACATTGAATTTGCAGTCGGCCACTTTTACGTGTGGCACAGCTGCGGCTACTTTTACAAATCCGTAGTTCATCTTATACCTTATTTATATATAATGGGTGCAAAAATAGGAAATAGTTTTGAATAATTATCTTTTCTGTGTTGAATCCTCTCAATAAGCTATTTGGTATGAGTTACGATATTGTTGTTTAAACAATTAAAACAGCTATTAAAATGAACGTTAATATTTAATTATCCTTGAAATATACTATGGATTTACTTCTTTAATGGACTATATGTACTTAAATATGTAGCAAAAAGACATTAGTGGAAATATGGTATAAAATATGCGACATATAGTTTCATTTATTTAAATATAATATATATCTTTGTAGACAAAATAAAACGATATTGAAGTACACCTAAACAGAACAAGTGATATTAGTGTTTAATTTATAACTTAAGAGAGCAGATGGTCATACATTTAATTCACACAGCAGTAACACGAAAAATCTATTTGGATATTTGGCGCAATATTAAGAATTTGCCAAGTTAGTCTATTCCTATTCTATATTTATAGATAATAATAGCCTATCCCGGGTCGGTGCAGAATATGCTTAAAACCGATTTTGGGGGAAGGGGTGTATTGTTATTTCCTACGCAAAGATAAGCGTATTCCTCATTGTAGATAAATCTATAAAAATAAATCAATTTCATTAATTTTAATTCAAGTATCAAAGATGAGAAAATCAATTCTCTTGTTTGTACTCTTTACTCTGACAAGTATCCCCCTGTTGCTTTTTGCACAGGGTGGATATCAGGTAACGGGACACATTATTTCGGCGGAAGACAATCAGCCGATGATTGGTGTGTCTGTTTTGGAGAAGGGTACGACGAACGGAGTAATTACCGATATGAATGGTAATTACAGTATCACAGTGACGAAGTCTCCTGCTACTTTGCAGTTCTCTTATGTCGGTATGAAAACGATAGATAAGCAGGTGACTGCTTCTACTCGTATAAATTTGACAATGGAAAACGATGCACAGATGGTGGAAGAAGTGGTAGTTGTCGCGTATGGTGTACGTAAGAAAGGAACAATCGCAGGTTCTGTATCTACGGTAAAAGCTGAAAAGATGGAAGATGTTCCTGCTCCGAGTTTCGACCAGGCACTGCAAGGACAGGCGCCAGGATTAATGGTGCTTTCTGATTCTGGTGAACCCAGTAAGGCAGCCACTTTTCGTATTCGCGGAACAAATTCAATTAATTCGGGAAAAGATCCTCTTTTTATATTGGATGGAGTAGCTATTTCAAGTTCGGATTTCAATACAATTAGTCCTAATGATATTGAAAGTATTTCAGTATTAAAAGATGCTTCTTCTACTTCTATTTATGGGGCACGTGCTTCCAATGGTGTGGTCGTTATTACATCCAAGCGCGGGCGTATGGGGGAAGCAGCTAAGGTAACTTTCCGTACACAGCTCGGATTTTCTCAACTAGCCTCAAAAGATTGGGATCAGATGAACACGGATGAACGCATTCAATTTGAGAAAGAAGTTGGACTGGATAAAGGACAAGATTATGAAAAGTTGAGTAAGACAAATATCAACTGGCTGGATAAAGTGTACAATGATACTGCCCCTTTGCAGAATTACGAGTTATCTGTAAACGGAGGCACGGAGAAATTGAATTATTATGTTTCAGGAAGTTATTACGATCAAGATGGCATTGCAGTAGGGTCTACATTCGAACGTGTCGGTTTTCGCGCCAATGTAGAGGCAAAAGCTAATAAATGGTTGAAGATAGGAACAAATTCAATGTTTGCCTATCAGGAAGTTGAACAGAGTGATGATGGAGAGTATGCGTTATGGGCTCCTATTTCCGCGTCTTTTTTTATGCTGCCTTACTGGAACCCTTATAAGGAAGATGGAAGTCTGGCACTTCAGGATGACGGGAGTTGGAAGGGAACGACAGAAAATCCGTTGGCATGGATGGCAAATAATCCGTTGTCGAATAAGAAATACAAACTTTTATCCACTTTTTATGCCGAGGTTACTCCGGTAAAGAATCTGACAATCCGTTCACAGCTAAGTGCTGATTATGGTCATACTACCTCTTTTTATCAAAGTTTCCCCAGTTACAAGCCAAATAATAATTATGGAGGTGCGCAGCGTAGCTCGTTTGATATGCTTAACCTGATGATTACAAATACGGCAAACTACCGTTTTATGTTGAATGATGTTCATTCATTCAATTTTATGGTTGGTCAGGAAGGTGAAAACTATCATTATGAAGGTTTCCAGTTAACTACTCGGGGACAGACAAATGATATTTTGACAAACTTAGCTTCAGGCTCAACTGCTTCATCATGGTCAGATCCTGTCACAGAATATTCTTTTCTCTCTTTCTTTGCCCGGGGCGAATACAATTATGATGACCGTTACTATGCTGATTTCTCGATTCGTGGGGATGGATCTTCACGTTTTGGTACCGATAACCATTGGGGAGCTTTCTGGTCAGTCGGTTTTATGTGGAACCTTCGTAAGGAGAAGTTCATGCAAAAATATAATTGGCTTACTAATGCGCAAATTGCGGTTAATACAGGTACATCCGGTAATTCTTCTATTAACAACTATGAGCATCTGGCTTTAGTTTCCGGTGGATATAAGTATGATAACGAATCAGGTATCGCAATTTCCCAGTTAGGAAATGAAGAATTGAGTTGGGAGTCTACATGGGCTACTAATGTGGCGTTGCATTTAGGTTTTATTGATCGTATCAATTTGGATGTGGAGTTTTATAATAAGAAAACGACCAATATGTTGATGGCGGTTCCTATTTCTTATACATCTACCGGTTTTGGGACCCGTTGGGATAATGTGGGAGCCATGCGAAATCGTGGTGTAGAAATTAATGTCGGCGCAGATGTACTCCGCATCAAAGACTTTAAATGGAATGTGAATGCCAATGTATCCTATAATAAAAATGAAATAACCGAGCTCTATAATGGGGTGACAGAATATGTAGCTTCCGATACCGGTAGAATGGTTGCGGTAGGTCATCCGTTAGGAGAATTTTATCTGAACCGTTATGCGGGAGTTAATCCGATTAATGGAGATGCTTTATGGTATACCAAAGACGGTGAAATTACTACGGAATATAATGAAAGCGACAAGGTAATGCTGGGCAAAACACATGAAGCTCCCTGGCAAGGTGGTTTTGGTACTACACTTTCCTGGAAGGGATTTTCACTTTCCGCACAGTTCACATGGGTGGCTGATCGCTGGATGCTTAATAACGACAGAGTCTTTCAGGAGAGTAACGGACTGTTCAGTGCCTATAACCAGTCAAAACGTATGCTTTACGACCGATGGAAAAAACCGGGAGATGTGACTGATATTCCCCGTTATGGAGTAACTCCCCAACTGGATTCACGATTCCTTGAAGATGCATCTTTCCTGCGTCTAAAGAATTTGATGCTCAGCTATACGTTCCCACAGAAATGGTTGAAGCGGACTAGCTTTTTGAATAGTGCCCGTATTTATGCGCAGGGACAGAATTTGTTGACATTTACAAATTTCACGGGTATGGATCCGGAGTCTACGTCCAATGTGTACAAGGCCCAATATCCGATGTCACGTCAGTTCACATTCGGACTGGAAGTTTCATTCTAAAATAAATCAGTGATGATAAGAAAAATAAAATTATATATAGCTTTGGTTGCGGTATTGCTTTCGGCATCTTCCTGTCTTGACAAATATCCGCAAGATGCTATTCCGCAAGATGATGCTATTAAGACAGTGAGCGATGTGCGTCAAGCTTTGATCGGTATTTATGCGCAGTTTAAAAACAGCAGCCTATATAGCGGTTACTTGACCTTGTTACCTGATATTCAGACAGATCAGGTTTACGCTGTTAAAGGATATACGAATGTCTATGGTGATGTATGGCGTAATGAGATATTAGCTATCAATAAACAGGTGGAATATGTGTATGGTGGTTTGTATGCCGTTATCGGACGTTGTAATTTCGTTCTTGATAACATGGCTGCCGTAGAAGCGGCTACTTCCGATGACGAACAACTGGACAAGTTGGATAACTACAAGGGACATATTTATTTTGCCCGTGCGCTGGCTTATTCGGAACTGCTGAAGTGTTTCTGTAAAGCTTATGACAGTGATGAAGAGGCTGCCAATGAACTGGGAGTTGTATTACAGTCCAGTTACGTTAATCCGGGACCTGTAAAACGTGCTTCTTTAAAAGATTCCTATCAGTTTGTTTTGGATGATTTGGCTAAAGCTGCTGAATATCTGGCTGCGGATGATGATGATACTGCGGTTATCTATAATTCTGCATATTTCACGGTTGGTACAGTCAATGCTTTGTATGCTCGTATGTACCTGTATATGCAGAAGTGGGAGAAGGCCGTTGAGTATGCCACTAAAGTGATAGATAGTAAGAAGTATGCATTAGCTGATGCTACAAAGAACAGTTATTCGGTTACTTACAATGATTTTGCGTATATGTGGCAGTATGATAATTCTACTGAAATCATCTGGAAAGTAATGTTTGAGGTAAATTCCTATGGAGGCGCATTGGGTACCGTATTCCTCAATTATGATTATACATCTTATAAACCGGATTATGTACCGGCTAAATGGGTATTGGATGCCTATGCTAATGCTGATTTACGCTACAATGCCTATTTTGGTTCGGTAACAACCGGCTTCTCCCATGCGTTAACCTGGCCGCTTTTGATCAAATATATGGGTAATCAGGATTTTATAAGCCAAAGAGTATTATGTGTTTCCATGCCGAAGCCGTTTCGGTTGGCAGAGCAATATTTAATTCGTGCAGAGGCTTATTGCCGGATGGGAACAGCTTATTATGGAAAAGCCGGAATTGATATTTCTACTTTACGTATGGCTCGTTATTCTTCCTACGGTGGTTCTACCACACTAACAGAAGAGAACTGGTTTAAGACTGTCAGTGAAGAACGTATGAAAGAACTCTTTATGGAAGGTTTCCGCCTTAATGACTTGAAACGTTGGCATGAGGGATTTGAACGTAAAGAACAAACCTCGACTGTCTCTCCGGGCAATACGCTGAAGTTAGAGAAAGACGATCCGCGTTTTGTATGGCCTATCCCGCAACATGAGTTGGATGCTCCAGGTGTGGATTTAATGCCTAATGAAAGCAATAAATAATGTATAAAGATAATATAGAGAAACAATGAAACTATTAATAACAGGGATCGTAGCACTGATAACGCTGGCTGTCGGATTCTGGGGATGTAATGATCTCTCCCGAACGACTTACAGCGGTTCCGACTACGTGATGTTCTCCGATACATTATCTATGTATCCGGTGCAGGACAGCGAGAAATGGTTTGAAATTCCGGTAGTAGCTACAAATATATGCGATTATGACCGTTCTTTTGGCGTAGAAGTAGACGATAAGGCTAGTAATGCAATTGAAAAAAAGCAATATGTGGTTGAATCAAATACGGTAACCATTAAAGCAGGGGAACGGGTAGCAAAGTTTCGGATGAAGGGTATTTATGAGAACATTGATAAAACGGATTCTTTGTCGGTTACGTTCAATTTGCTTGCCAAAGATGAAAATGTATGGGATTTGTACGGTACCCGTACTCGTGTTCAAATGCAAAAAGCATGTCCTTTCGAACTTAGTACATTTGAAGGCTATTGTCTATTGACTTCCTCTTTCTTTAGTGCATATATGACGAATACGGAACATCGGTTATTACAAGCGGAAAGAGACAAGACGGAAGATAATACTATCATATTACATGATTTTTTCTACAAGA
>OJSK01001935.1_pt1 | contig 13663 bp, 6 predicted proteins | sample 1599461 | NCBI WGS metagenome assembly OJSK01 (sample SAMN04168658, study PRJEB22393) | human gut metagenome | biome: human gut microbiome; feature: stool | host: Homo sapiens | collected 2014-03-24 | reverse complement strand
GGCCGATCTGTGCATTGCAAAGCCCATCGGACAGGTGCTCAGCGAGGATGTTGTGGTGGAGGAGTGAAGAATGGGAGCCTCCGGCAGTGCCGGAGGCTCCCATTTTGTCTGTAAAGTTATCAGTCGATCGTCGTCTTCGTCCGTCCAACACCCAGCACGGCGGTGGAGATCTTCTTCCAGCTGTTGCAGCCGCAGACGCCGTCGGCGCGCAGGCTGGTGCGCCGCTGGTAGCCCTTGAGGGCTTCTTCCGTCCGGCTGCCGAAGATGCCGTCGATGCGGTTCCCGGTCTGGTAGCCCAGCGTCGAGAGGGCGTCCTGGAGGATCATGACGTAGCAGCCCCGGCTGCCCCGGCGGAGGGTGGGGTAGCCTGCCGTGGTGCCTCTGCAGGCGGGTGTGCCGTAGCGCCGGTCGAAGTGGACCCATGTGGGGGTCTGGCTCAGCGGCTCGACATAGCCCCACGCCCCGGTGGAGCGGGCGGCGTTGTAGATGGCGGTGCGCTGGGTCTGGCTGAGACTCTGCCCCACGTCGAAGGCCACGCCGGCATAGTGTTGGCTGCGGGTGCCGTGGCCTCCCTCCCAGATGCGGCGGAAGGCGTATCCCACCGGGATGCCCCTGCCGTATTTGCGGCGGGTGAGGTTCCACGCTTCCATTGCCGCGATGGTCGTCCAGAGCACCGGGCTGTTCGATTTGCCCCGGAACTCCCGCACGGTCAGAGTCCTGCCGGTGCTGTAGGGCATGGGGTCGTTCTCGCGCAGGTTCGAATAGGTGTAGACTTTGTTCTCGTAGGCGTCATAGACCAGTAAGCGTGCCATCTCTCATCCCTCCTCGGTGCAGCTGTCGCAGGCAGTATGGCTCTGGGCGCGGAGTGCGGCCCAGGTGGGCCGGTCCACGACGCCGTTTGGCTCAAGGCCCGCCCGCTGCTGCGTGTCTTTTACGGCGGCGGTGTCCTCCGGGCCGAAGACAGCGTTGTCGGCGACGTAGTCCTCCTCGCAGTAGAGCTGGGAGCGGCCATTGAGCCAGCCCTCGATGAGGCTGACGTCAGGCCCTGCGCTGCCCTCCTTCATGGCCCGGTCCGGGTAGTCCGGCCCCTGCTCGGGATGCCGGTCGGGGTTGGGGGTGAAGGCCGCCAGCTGTAAGCTCAGGGCTTCCACTGCTGTCCACGTTTCGGCGTCTGCCACGCCGGTGGCGGGCAGGCCCAGAAGCTCCTGCGCGCTGGCGGTGGCGTCCGCGGTCTCCTGTGTGTACTGTCTGGAAAGCGCGGGGGACGCTACACTGTCGTAGTAGTAGGCGATGCGCTGCAAAAGCAGGGTGTAGTAGAGCACGGCGCTGCTGTCGGTGCCGACGGTGAGCGGTGTGCCGGGGTAGGGGAGACGCTTGAGGGTGACCACCGGCCCGGACGAGCGGAGGGCCGACGCTTTGCCGTAGAGCGAATCCCATGTCTTCCGGCCTACGATGCCGTCCACCGTCAGCCCGGCGAACCGCTGGTAGGCCCGCACGGCGGCCTCGGTGGCCGCGCCGAAACGGCCATCGATGGAGACAGAGGGGATGCTGCTCTGGTAGGCGCTCATGAGGTAGAGGTAGAATTGCAGCTCCCGGACGGCGGTGCCGGTGGAGCCATTGCGCAGCACGCCCGGGTACTCGCCGGGCCGCAGGCTGGGCGAAAGCAGGCGGTTGGCGATGTCGTTGTAGACTTCGTAGAGCTTGTTCCATGTCGTCCGGCCCACGACGCCGTCGCTGGTGAGGCCGAAGTAGGTCTGGAACCGCCGCACGGCCGCTGCGGTAGACGAGCCGAAGATGCCGTCCACGGTGATGTTGTTGAGACTGGAATAGACCGTCCGCGCGATCTTCAGCCAGAACTGCACCAGCCGGACGTTCTGGCCGCTGCTGCCCTGGCGCAGGGCGGTGCCGGGGTAGGCGTTGGGGGTGCCGTTGTCGGACTGGATGCTGCGGAACTGGTCGTACAGCTCGGTCCATGTGGTGAGGCCCACGATACCGTCCACCGTCAGGCCGTAGCGCCGCTGGAACGCCCGGACAGCCGCCGCTGTGCCGCTGCCGTAGACGCCGTCCACCGTGACAGAGGGGATGCTGCTCTCATACTGAGCCAGCGTACTCAGCCAGAACTGCATCTGCTCTACCTCGCTGCCGGTGGAGCCCTGTTTGAGGACGCTGCTGCCGAAGTTCCATGAGCTGTCCGGGAGGGTGCCGCTGAATGTCTCGCCTTCACTGGTCAGCTCGGCGAGGTCCTTCACCGAGACATAGATATAGCTGATCTTATACCAGGTGCTGCGGCCCACCACGCCGTCGGCGGTGAGGTTGAACTGCCTCTGGAACTTTTTGACCGTCTCGGTCATCTTGCGGCCGAAGATGCCGTCCACCGTCAGCAGGCCGAGGAAGGGGTAGTCTTTGGTGATGCGGTTGAGCTGCCGCTGCAGGGTGAACACCGCCGCTCCGGTGCTGCCCTGCCGCAGAGGGCTTCCGGGGTAGCTCTGGGGGATGGACTGGATGTTGTTGGTGCGGATGATCTCGATGTTGCTGCCGTAGTAGTATTTGAGGATGCTCAGTGCGCTGCGGCCCTGATTGGCCAGCGTGACCGTCCCCCACTGCTTGAGGCCGGGGCAGGTGACGGATTTTCCGTCGCAGTACTCGGCGTAGTAGGGGTTCACGGTGCCGGTCTTGCGGATATAGGTATTGAAGATGTCGTCCGTCAGCCGCACCATGACGTCGAACACCGTCCGGCCATGGACGTAGTATTGGTCGTAGCTGGTGGAGTTGGTGATGTTGAAACTGTAGCCCTTGCTGGGGTACCACTCGGTGTAGATGCGGTTGAGAGCCAGCGAGATCTGGCAGTGGATGTTGGCCCGCAGGGCCTGCTCGGGCCACGGGGAGCAAAATAACCCAACAGGCCAAAGCTGCCTTTTTGTCAAGGGATAATAATAGAACATAAGCAGTATTCACAAGCATAAACTCTTGAAATGCCTCTGTTATAATGTTGCACTACATACTGTATACATTGGTATATATACTGTTCAAAAAAGCTGCATCGACTGGCGCAAAGAAATCGGACACGCTGCTTTTATAAATCAATATATGAAATTTTATTGAAAATCCATCATGGCGGTGGTAAAATATTCCTATATCTCTGTCGTGCTGTATCGATGCCTTTTTGTGGTATTCGGGAGTGCAGAATGGCAGCTGCCCAAGAGTTGTGAGGGGAACGATTTGATGAACAAAAGAACGTTGCGCCGCCTTATTTCTGCATTTGCGGCATTGGTGATAGGTCTATCTGTGCTGACCGGCTGCGGAACAAAAACCGCCGAAAATGTGGAAAAGCAGGAGGATGCCCAGACCATTCAGGTGTATCTGTGGAGTACAAGCCTGTACGAGACCTATGCGCCTTATATCCAGTCCCAGCTGCCGGATGTAAATATTGAATTCATCGTGGGAAACAACGATCTGGATTTTTACAAGTTTTTGGAGGAGAACGGCGGTCTGCCGGATATTATCACCAGCTGCCGCTTCTCGCTGCACGATGCAGCTCCCTTGAAGGACAGCCTGATGAACCTTGCCTTGACCAACGAGGCGGGCGCTGTGTACAACACCTACCTCAACAGCTTCAAAAACGAGGACGGCAGCGTGAACTGGCTGCCGGTCTGCGCGGATGCCCACGGCTTTGTGGTCAACCGCAGCCTTTTTGAGCAGTACGGTATCCCCCTGCCCACCGATTACGAGAGCTTCGTTTCGGCCTGTCAGGCGTTTGAGAAGGTGGGCATCCGCGGCTTTACCGCCGATTACACCTACGACTACACCTGCATGGAAACGCTGCAGGGGCTTTCCGCTGCCGAGCTTACCACGACGGAAGGGCGCAAGTGGCGCACTGCTTACAGCGACCCTGCCAGCACCGAACGGGTGGGTCTGGACGACACCGTGTGGCCGGGGGCGTTTGAGCGGATGGCGCAGTTCATTCAGGATACCCACCTCACGGCAGACGATCTTGCGTTGAATTACGACGATGTGACCGGGATGTTCCGGAACGGAGAAGTTGCCATGTACTTTGGCAGCTCTGCCGGTGTCAAGATGTTTCGGGATGAGGGCATCGACACGATATTTATGCCCTTCTTCAGCCAGAACGGCGAAAAGTGGATCATGACCACTCCGTATTTCCAGATCGCTCTGAACCGTGACCTCGAGCAGGACAACGCGCGCCGCGAAAAAGCCATGAAGGTGCTGAACGTCATGCTCTCCGAGGAGGCGCAGAGCCGCATCGTTGCCGACGGGCAGGACCTGCTGAGCTACAGCCAGAACGTCCCTCTGCGCCTGACCGAGTACATGAAGGACGTGCGCGATGTGGTGGAAGAAAACCACATGTATATCCGCATCGCCTCCAACGATTTCTTTGCCGTCTCCAAGGACGTTGTCTCCAAAATGATCGCGGGCGAGTACACGGCACAGCAGGCTTATCGTGCGTTCAATGCCCAGCTTCTTGCCGAAGAAACGCCTGCCGATGACGAGATCGTGCTGACCTCCGGGAAGAGCTATTCCAATGTCTTCCACGCAAACGGCGGCAGCGCCTCCTTCTCCGTCATGGCGAACACGCTGCGGGGCGTTTATGGCACCGATGTGCTGCTTGCCACCGCAAACAGCTTTACCGGCAGTGTGCTGCAGGCAGATTATAACAAGAAAATGGCCGCTTCCATGATCATGCCCAACGGTCTGATGTCCCGCCAGCGCACCATGACCGGCGCAGAGCTGAAGGAGACCGTCCGCGCCTTTGTGGAGGGCTGCGAGGGCGGGTTTGTGCCCTTCAACCGCGGTTCTCTGCCGGTGGTCAGCGGCATTGCCGTGGAGGTCAAAGAGGCAGGCGGCAGCTATACCCTGACCGGCATCACCCGGAACGGACAGCCGCTCCGGGACGACGACACCGTTACCGTGACCTGTCTGGCAGCGGAAAATCAGATGGAAGCGCTGCTTGCGAGCGAAAGCGGCACGTCTTTGGACGGAGATACATGGGTAAAAAACAGATGGCGCGATCATCTCTCCGGCGGCGGCGCAGCGCTTGCAGAGCCTGAAAACTACATGACACTGAGGTGAGCGGGATGGAAGACGAAAAGCACGAATCCAAACGAAACTGCCATCCCCGGCAAAAGTGGCTCCCGGTTGCTGCCATCCTTCTTCTGGTCTTGCTGATAGCAGGTTTCAGCGTTCGGTACATCTCGTTTGTGTCCCAGACCATCTATCAGGAAAGTACCTCGCATCTGGAAGAGGTGCTGCATAAATCCAATAATATGCTGAAAGAGATGGTGCGCAAGAACCTGACCTATCTGCATCTGTACAACGGCTTTCTGGAAAGTACCTCGGATGAGGCCGAAATACAGGCGTATATCGGGGCGGCACAGCAGGAGGCTGGGTTTGCCGAATTCTACTTTCTTACCTATGACGGCAACTACATGACCGTGACCGGGAAAACGGGCTACCTTGGCCTGCAGACCAATCTGGACGAAAAGCTCGCTCACGATGAGGATGTCGTCGTGAACACGGCGCTGCCCGGCAAGCCCCAGATGCTGGCGTTCATCTGTCCCGAAACGCAGGGCAGCTACCGGGGCTTTGCCTACGATGCCGTTGCCATCTCTTATTATAATGATGCGGTGCTTAGATTACTGGACAGCTCTGCCTTTGAGGGCAATGCCAGCAACTATGTCATCTACCCGGACGGGCGGGTGGTCATCGACAGTTCTGTAAACCGCAAGGAGACCATTTACAATTTCATTGCGATGCTGCGCGACCATTCCGATCTTTCCGAGGCGCAGATCCTGGATCTGTCCAATGCCTTTGCACAGGGCAGCAGCGGAAACATGAAGGTAAAGCTGGGCGACACCAGCTATTATCTGGTTTACGAGGGTACTGCTGTCCAGAGCTGGACGATGGTGGGGCTTGTGCCGACCAAGATCGTCAATGCCAATCTGGATAAGCTGTGGTTCCATACGATACAGATCGTAGCGGGCATCGCCGCAGGTCTTGCGGTGCTGGTCATTCTGCTCATTGTGCGCAGAAGCCATACGACCCTGCGCCGGAAGAATACCGAGATCTCGTACCGGGACGAACTGTTCCAGAAGCTCTCGCTGAACGTGGACGACGTTTTCCTGATGTTGGACGCAGAGACCTCCAAGGTGGATTATGTCAGCCCGAATATTGAGCGGCTGCTGGGCATCCCGTGGAGAGAAGTCCGGCAAAATGCCTTCGCTCTGGACAAGCTGGGCGCCCCGGAGCAGGGCAAAAACTTTCTGGATGGGCTTCTCAGCGGGCAGCAGCGGGAATGGGATTTCGAGTTTGAGCATCTGGAAACCAAAGAGCGCCGCTGGTTCCATAACATCGCCATAGGCAGCGAGGTGGAGGGCAGGACCAAATACATCCTTGTCATGTCCGACCGCACCGCCGACAAACAGGTGAATCAGGCGCTTTCGGATGCCGTTGCCGCCGCCGAGACTGCCAACCGCGCCAAGAGCACCTTCCTTTCCAATATGTCCCACGACATCCGCACCCCCATGAACGCCATCATCGGCTTTACCACACTGGCGATCAGCAATATCGACGACAAGGAGCGGGTGAAGGATTATCTGGCCAAGACCCTTGCTTCCAGCAACCATCTGCTCTCGCTCATCAACGATGTGCTGGATATGAGCCGCATCGAAAGCGGAAAGCTCCATCTGGAAGAGGTGGAAGTCAACCTTTCGGAGGTGCTGCACGATCTGAAAACCATCGTCAGCGGGCAGATCTACGCAAAACAGCTGGAGCTTTATATGGACGCGATGGATGTGACCGACGAGGATGTCTACTGCGATAAGACCCGGCTGAACCAGATCCTGCTGAACCTGCTGTCCAACGCCATCAAGTTTACCCCGGCGGGCGGCACGGTCTCGGTGCGGGTGCGCCAGCTTGCCGGGCAGGTGCGCGGCTGCGGGCAGTACGAGTTCCGTATCAAGGACAACGGCATCGGCATGAGCCCGGAATTTGCCAAAAAAATCTTTGAGCCGTTTGAGCGGGAGCGCACCTCCACGGTCAGCCGTATCCAAGGCACCGGCCTTGGCATGGCCATCACCAAAAACATCGTGGATATGATGGGCGGCACCATCGAGGTGCAGACAGCGCAGGGCAAGGGCAGCGAGTTTATCATTCGTGTGCCGCTGCGGGTGCAGGCAGAGCACCGCCCGGTGGAAAAGATCACCGAGCTGGAGGGCCTGAAGGCTCTGGTGGTGGACGACGATTTCAACACCTGCGACAGCGTGACAAAGATGCTGGTCAAGGTGGGAATGCGCGCGGAGTGGACCCTTTCCGGCAAGGAAGCGGTGCTGCGCGCGCGGCAGTCCATCGAGATGAGCGATGTCTACCACGCCTATATCATCGACTGGCGGCTGCCGGATATGAACGGCATCGAGGTCACCCGCCAGATACGCAGCCTGAACGACGATACCCCCATCATCATCCTGACGGCCTACGACTGGTCTGACATTGAGGTGGAGGCAAAGGCCGCCGGTGTGACTGCCTTCTGCTCCAAGCCCATGTTCATGTCCGACCTGCGCGAGACCCTGATGAGCGCCCTCGGCCAGAAGCTGACAGATGCGTCGCAGGAGCTTCTGCCGGAAAAGAACGCCGACTTCCAGGACAGACATGTCCTGCTGGTAGAGGACAACGAGCTGAACCGCGAGATCGCGCAGGAGATCCTGCGCGAGTACGGCTTCCGGGTCGATACGGCGGAAAACGGTGAAGTGGCGGTGGAAAAGGTGAGCACCGCAGCGCCGGGCAGCTATGATCTGGTGCTGATGGATGTGCAGATGCCGGTGATGGACGGCTACACCGCCACCCGGAAGATCCGCGCACTGGATGACCCTGCCCGGGCAAAGCTCCCCATCCTTGCCATGACTGCCAACGCCTTCGACGAGGACCGCCGCAACGCATTGGAAAGCGGCATGAACGGCTTTTTGTCCAAGCCCATCGTGATCGGCGATCTCGTGCAGGAGCTGCACAAGATCCTGTAAGCCAAACGCCTGTCAGACAGAAAAGAAATAAAGCACCCGCAGCATTCGCTTCCAGAGGTCAAGAGCCTCTGCGAAGCCTGCTGCGGGTGCTTTTGCTTTTGTCGGCTGGCAGCCGTTATGATTTCAGTACATCTGCAAGGACCTGCAGCAGATGCGGAATATCCAGCGGCTTTGCAATGTGGCCGTCCATACCGGCCTTCAATGCATTCTGACGGTCTTCTTCAAAGGCATTTGCCGTCATTGCAAAGATGGGAATGCCTGCCTTTGCAGCATCCGGCAGGGCGCGGATCTGCCGCGTTGCCTCGTAACCGTCCATCTTGGGCATCTGGATGTCCATTAAGATCAAATCGTACTGCCCGGGGGCCGCCTGCTTCATCTTCTGGACAGCGATCTCGCCATCCTCAGCAGTGTCTACCGCAAAGCCCGCTTCCTTCAGGATCTCCAGTGCGAGCTCACGGTTCAAGGCATTGTCCTCCACCAGCAAAAGTTTCTTTCTCTTGAGCTCGGAGGCATCTGGCTGCGCTGGCTTACAGGCAGGCTCTGCACCGTACGGTTCTGCCAGCACTCTGAGCAGTTCGGAAAGGAACAGCGGCTTTTCGCAGAAGGCGGTCACTCCGGCAGCGCGGGCTTCCTCTTCAATATCCGTCCAATCGTAGGCCGTCAGAATGATGATAGGGCAGCTTTTCCCGATCACCTTGCGGATCTGCCGCACGACCTCGATGCCGTTCATATCGGGGATGAGCCAGTCGATGATGTAGACGCTGAATTCGTCGCCCTGCTCCATGGCGTATCGGGTGCGGATCACCGCTTCCCGGCCGGAGATCGTCCACTCCGGCCGCATCCCGATCTTGGACAGCATGGTGCTGACGCTCAGGCAGGTGTCGGTATCGTCGTCTGCTACCAATGCGCGCAGCCCTTCCAACTGTGGGAGCTGCTTGGGCTCCACCCTTTGTCCGCTGAGTGCGAAGCAGAGATCTACGATGAATTCGCTGCCCTTGCCCGGTTCACTTTCGATCGCAATGGTGCCGCCCATCATATCCACAATGTTCTTGGCGATGGACATACCCAGGCCGGTACCCTGAATGCCGCTGACGGTGGAGCTTTCCTCCCGGCTGAACGCCTCAAAGATGTGCTTCTGGAACGCTTCGCTCATACCAATGCCATTGTCCTTGATGCGGAACTCATAGCAGCCACGGCCCTTGGGCGCACCGTTCTTCTGGGCAATGCGGATGCTGATCGTACCGCCTGTGGGAGTGAACTTGATGGCGTTGGACAAAATGTTCAGCAGGATCTGGTTCAGCCGCAGCGGGTCGGTGATGATGTCCTCGTTCTCCACGTCCATGGTATCGATGAAAAGCGACAGCCGCTTTGCCGAAACATCGGGTTGGATGATGGAGCGCACATCGTGGACGAGGTCCGGCAGATGCACCGCTTTTTCTTCAATTTTTACTTTTCCGCTCTCGATGCGGCTCATATCCAGCACATCATTGATGAGGGAAAGCAGATGCTGGCTGGAGGTAGAGATCTTTTTCAGGTAGTCCAGCACCTGTTCCTTATTATCAATATGGGTCGCAGCCAGCGAGGTGAAGCCGATGATGGCGTTCATGGGGGTGCGAATATCGTGGCTCATATTGAACAGGAACTCCCGCTTGGCACGGTTTGCCGCACCCTCGTGCTGGAGTGCGATCTCCAGTTTGCGGTTCTGTTCCTCCAGCTGAGCCTGATACTTCTTCTCCTGCTCTTTCTTCTGCTGCTCCATCTCCTGCACGGAGCGTCTGCGCAGCACCCGAAGGACCATTACAAGCAGGATGTAACCGGCCAGCGCCATCAAAATCAGCGGAAACGATTCACGGAAGACGGATCTTTCATCCGTATACGCGTAGAGATCGAAAGACCTTCCGTGGCAGTACATTCCAACATAGCAGCCGGAGCCGTTCCAATCGTGGGTATGGGTCAGCGTTTTGGCAGCCCCGGCTTTGCGGATCTCCCGCACCAGCGGACTGTCCGCAGCATCCTGCCCGATGAGCTCCGGGCGGTTAGAGGCAATGACCTGATTGTTCTGCACGATGAACAATGTGCCGCTGGTCTCAACCGAGTAGCCGTCCAGTACGCTCTGGATGGACAAAGCCGTTCCCTCTACAAATTCTGCCGGGGTATAGCGGTAGGCAAGCAGGATGACCTCTTTGCTTTCTGCCCGGTGTGCCGCAACATCCACGGCAGACCCATCCTCCAGCAGGACCCGCTTCAGGTAGGTTTTTTGCGGGTAAGAGAAAACGTCCAGAACGGCATCATTCTTGAGCTGCTCTCCAAACCGGGCATAGCCGATGCCGTTCGTTGTGGATTCGCACAGGAGCGTACCGTCCGGAGACAGAACCGAAATACCTGTGAGCCAGAGCAGCTCTGCCTGCCTGTTCAGGCACTGCGGGTCGGAAAGGTCGAGCGCAGGGTCCTGTGCCAGCTGATGCACCGATACCGCCGTGCGGCGGAGCGCTTTGGCCACGACCGTATCGTTGTGCTTTTCAAAGCTGGTGGACTGGGATTTGACAAAATCAAGGATCTGGCAGAAACGAGCCTCCGTTGCACGCAGTGCCTGCCAACTCGAGAAAAAAACGACGCCGGCCATAAAAAGCACGCCGATGATCAGATAGAGCCCCCATCTCCATGTATCTGAGATGGTTTTGTTTTTACGTGCCAATGGTGTCCACCTCCAGATACTGCGAAGGATGTTCAAGATACTTGCCAAGGATCTGCTCCAGTGTGCCGTCTGTGCGCATCTGCGCAAGAACAGCGTTCAGCTGGGTGTCCAGCCCGCGGCTGTCGTTTTTGGCAAAGGCGATGCCCAGCCCGGTGACCAGCAGCGGTTCTTCGAGGATGCGGAACTCCACGGAATTGTCCTTCATGTATTGCAGGATGGCCGTCTCATGGGCAGCGATGGCATCCACATAGCCGCAGGCCAGCATCGCATACTGCACGCTGCGGTCTTCGGTGCTGAACACCTCGACGGTCTGCGGGATGCGCGGGTCGGAGCCGCTGAGAAAGATCTCCTCCGGCTTGCCGGTGCTCTGCACGGCGATGGTCTTTCCGGCAAGGTCGCCGAGTGTCCGGATGCTGCTGTCGGCATCCACCGCAGCCACCTGACGGCTCACCATGTAGGGTCCCGCCCAGCGGTATACCTCCTCGCGCCCATCCATGGAAAAGCAGCCCCAGATGCAGTCGATGGTACCGCTTTCCACCAGATCTGTTTTTTGCTCCCAATCGATCGGTTCAAACCGGGCAGCATATCCCATGCGGCGGAAGGCTTCGGTGGCGATCTCCACGTCGATCCCGGCGGGAACGCCGTCATTGTTCAGATAAATATAGGGCGGATAGGTATCACTTCCCACAATGAGCTGCGGAAGACCGCTGTCCTTCGCGTTGGTTCCGCCGCAGGAAGTCAGACTGCCGACGGCAGCAGATGCCGCCAGCAGCGTGCAGCCGCGCAGAAATGCACGGCGTGAGATTCTGTGTTTCATTTGGGCTTTTTGTTCTCCTGTTTTATTGCATCCATTGCTCAGTTGTGCTGCTGTAATTCTTCTTTCAGGTCAGCCTGAATATCTGTCAGGCACTGCAGCAGCAGCGGGTTGAACGCTCCGCACTCGCTGTTCAGGATCATCTGCACGGCTTTTTCGTGGGGGAAGGCTTTTTTGTAGCAGCGTTCGCTGGTCAGTGCATCGTACACATCAGCCAGCGAGACCAGTTGTGCGCTGATGGGGATCTCATCGCCCTTCAGTCCATCCGGGTAGCCGCGCCCATCCCAGCGTTCGTGATGCCAGCGGGCGATCTCGTAGGCCGTTTGCAGCAGCGGCTGCTCTGCAAAATTATCCAGATCATGCAGCATCTTGGCTCCCAGCATACTGTGGGTCTTCATGACCTCGAATTCCTCCGGGGTCAGTTTGCCGGGCTTGTTGAGGATCTTTTCGTCAATGCCGATTTTTCCGATGTCGTGCAGGGAGGAAGCCAGCGGGATCATATCCTGCTGTTCCGCAGTGATAGAGTATCTGCTGCTGATCTCCAACAGACGGCGGAGCAGCAGTTCGGTGATGATACGGATGTGCCGCACATGGGCGCCGCTTTCGCCGTTGCGGAATTCTACGATATGACTCAGTACACCCACCAGCGTATCCGTATTATTTTCACGGGCGCGGATCTGCTCAGAGACCATCTGCACCAGCCGCCGCTGCTTGGCGTACAGCTTGATGGTGTTGGTCACACGGCGGTACACGATACGAGCATCGAAGGGGCGATTGACATAATCACTTGCGCCCAGCTCATAGGAACGCCGGATCGTCGCATCGGAGTCCTCGCTGGAGATCATAATGACCGGGATATCCTCGATGGTGTGGTTGGCATTCATGGCTTTCAGCACTTCAAAGCCGTCCATAACGGGCATATTGATGTCCAGCAGCACCAGTGCAATGTTTCCGGCTTCTGCCTGCAATTTTTCCATGCATTCCCGTCCGTTTTCAGCTTCCAGAATGTGGTAGCTGTCTCCCAGGATCTCTGTCAGCATCATGCGGTTCATTGCGGAGTCATCCACAAGTAAGATCTGTGGCTTGTTCTGCAAAAGTTTTTCCAAAGCCGCCGGGTCATGCCCCGGAACCTCCACCATGACGGCATTCTTGCGGCCCTTTGCCTGATACATCAGCCGATCCGCCCGGCGAACGATGTTATCCATAGGGTCGGCGAGGGACTGTATCGTTCCGCCAATGCTCAGCGAGATACGGAAATGCGAATAGCCGGGTACAGATGCCATCTGCGCGGCGGTGCAGATCTGTTCCAGTTTGGTCTGCAAAAAGTCTCCCGGAATGCCGGGTAACACCAGCAGAAATTCGTCTCCGCCATAGCGGATGAGCAGGTCCGACTTCCGGATGCAGGACTGGATGGTGTTTGCCACCGTTTTCAGTGCCATATCTCCGGCGTAATGCCCATAGGTATCGTTGCAGATCTTGAAATCATCCACATCCATCAGTGCGACACCCGCCGGGCCGATGGTTTTGCGGGCAACTTCTTCGTAATAGCGGCGGTTGTAAATTCCTGTCAGCGGATCCCGATAGAGCTTTTCTTCGAATGCCTGCTCCCGTGCAGCGCGCTGTCGGGCTGTTTCGTCCTCCGATACTTTCTGATTTTCGGTCAGTTGTTTCAGCGCCTGCTCCGCTGCGGCAAGAGCGGCTCCCTGTTGATGAAGTTTTTTCAACAGCTGCTGCTCACGCGCTTTGTAATATTCCTCGATCTCGGAAAGTGTATTCACGTTCTGACCCTCTTCTACATCATTTGTGTGTTTCATCTGCGGAAACGCGCTTTTTCGCTATTTTTTAATGGGGGAGGTAACGCGGAAGCGTTTTACGGTCTGTTCCAGTGCTGCAATGTCCACGGGTTTGGAGAGATGTTCGTCCATGCCGGCTTCCTTCGGGTAAACGCTGTGTACCTGCTCAATAAAGGCTTCTACCTCCATATAAGGTGCCATAAAGGTGATGGCTTCGTGAGCAGCGTCTTTTTTAGCCGTTTCGGTCTTACCGCCGCAGGCGGTCAGTGCTGCCGTTGCCGCAGTAATGCCGCAGACCTGCAAAAACGAGCGGCGGGAGATCTTTTTCATC
>OJSK01001921.1_pt1 | contig 13768 bp, 9 predicted proteins | sample 1599461 | NCBI WGS metagenome assembly OJSK01 (sample SAMN04168658, study PRJEB22393) | human gut metagenome | biome: human gut microbiome; feature: stool | host: Homo sapiens | collected 2014-03-24 | reverse complement strand
ACTTCCTGTATCAACGGTTCCACATATTCATTATCCGTTTCTGTCGAGATAGCCAATAGTCCGCTATCCGGATAAAACATGATTCCTGCTGAAATACCATAAGTATATCCCTTCTCTTCACGAATATTAGACATCAGCCGACTACCGAAATAACCTCCGAATAAAGTCATCAATACCCGAAGTTTCAAATAATCAGGATGATTACGAGTAATGGTCGTATATCCCATCTTCACAGCACTCTGCATGGCATCTTCACGCTCTGTAAAAATTCTCTTTTCGGGAACAGCAGTAAAAGGAAAACTTAATCTCGACACCTGCTGCTGATGCTGACCGAAAGAAGTGCCGAATATATCTGTCACCCGGCTGATAATATCCTCCGTCACCTTACCGGACAAAAAGATAGAGCAATTACCCGAATGATAATACCGTTCATAAAATTCACGGAGCACTTCCGGAGTGATGGCATGATAATCTTCCTCCACTACTATTTTACCACATGGATGCTGTTCGCCGTAAAGCGACTGCAACAGACTGCGGTGTGCCAGAAAATCAACTTTGGAAGTATTGACCTGGTATTGTTGAATATTGGTATCGAGAATGGTATGCAATTCCTTTTCCGGGAAAAGCGGTTCTTTAATCATGGATTCCACCACCTCCAATGTTTTCGCCAAATACTTATTCAACGAATAAACAGTGATATATGCATATTCCGACGAGCTGGACAATTCGAGCCATGAGCCGTAGTAATCCAGTTTTTCGGCAATGGTGGCAGCCGTATATTTTTTCGTGCCTTCGCGCAGCATCCGGTTCGTAAACAGAGCTTGCAGTTTCTGCGACTGTTGCCAGCGCCCCCCGGCAAAAAGTACATCTATGCGTACCACTTCCTGTTCACCCGCATTAATAACAGTCAACGGAATACCGTTTGGCAACGTCATTCGAACGGGAGGAAGTATACGAAAATTTTTCAGGGTTTGTATTTCAGGTTGTATCGTACGATCCATAAGATTAGATTCTATTCTTCAAAAATTCTTCTGCCCGTTCCAAGTCTTGTGGGGTATCAATTCCAATAGTTTCCACTTCACTGATACCGACCTTTATTTTGTATCCGTTCTCCAGCCAGCGAAGCTGCTCCAAAGATTCGGCCAACTCCAAAGAAGACTGTGGAAGCATGGTAATCTCTTTCAGCACCTCTGTACGATAAGCATACAATCCGATGTGCTTGTAGTAGGTATGTCCCTTCAACCAGTCCTGTTTCTCGGCATTACGCTGATAAGGAATGATAGAACGGCTGAAATAAAGTGCGTTCCAGTTCTTGTTGACTACCACTTTCGGTGAATTCACGTTTTCCAGTACGGCAAACGGTTCATCGGCAGTAAAAGGCTTCACCAACGTAGCAATCTGCGTGGTTACATCTTCGAAACAAGCCTTTACCGCATCCAGTTGTGAAGGCTGAATAAAAGGCTCATCTCCTTGTATATTCACTACGACGTCAAAATCACCTCCAATCTTGGTACAGGCTTCATAACAACGATCCGTACCACTTTTGTGGTGAACGGAAGTCATCACAACCTTTCCCCCGAACGCCTTAACAGCAGCTTCAATGCGTTCATCATCCGTAGCTACATAAGCGTCATCCAAAACGCCTGCCACTTGTTCGTATACGCGTTGTATGACTGTTTTTCCGCCCAACATAGCCAACGGTTTCGCAGGAAAACGAGTGGATGCATAGCGGGCAGGTATAATTCCAAGAAATTTCATCTACTTAATAAATAATGAAGAATGGAAAGCAGATAATGACTGTTGTATATATCCCCTTTGCCAATCCTCCGGTTTTAATATTTTGTTATCATATAAAAGCATGTCAATATCCAGACATACTTTTTCCTCTTTCTTATCCTCCGAACGACGTCCGGACCTCTGTTCTATATCTTTCAACATTTTCCTCACCGTCTCTTCATCCTTATCGGAATAGAACAGAACCACTTGGTTGGAAAACAGAGCCGGATTCTTAAAAAACAAAGGTTTAGTTTCCAGTTCGGGAGCAAAACATATAGAAGAGAACGATTCAGTCAACTTCTGCCTGGCAAAAGTCAGGTTCTCTTTCCTGTTGTAATTACTCCCTATGCAAACAATATACTTGTGCATTTAAATTAAGTATTAGGTATTAAGTATTAAATAGCACTATACTTAATACTTAATTAAACAGATCATCCAGTCCTCTTTCTTCCACTTCGCCATCAGGAGTTTCCGAACCGGCACACGGGTCAAACCCTTCAGGGAGTTTGAATCTCTCCTGCTGGTCATATCCCAAAGTCGGATCGTCATACACTTTCTTCATATACATCGCCCAGATAGGCAAAGCTGCAGCAGCACCCTGTCCATAGGTCATTCTACCGAAGTGAATATCACGTTCGTCACCTCCTACCCAACAACCGGATACCAGTGAAGGAGTGAATCCCATAAACCAGGCATCGGAGTTATCATTGGTCGTTCCTGTTTTTCCACCCATATCGGCGGTAATTCCATATCGACGAACACGTCCACCCGTTCCTTCATTAATAACGGCACGCAGCATAACCAACATTTTGTAAGTGCTTGACGCGCTTATCACTTCTTCCATTTGCGGTGCAAAAGTAGAAATGACATTGCCATCACTATCCTCAATACGGGTAACGAACAATGGAGCCACCCGGATTCCTTTATTGGCAAAAGCCGTGTATGCGCTGACCATTTCACCGACAGAAATTTCACAAGGTCCCAGACAAAGTGAAACCACCGGATCAATTGCTTTATTGCGTACACCGAAGCTATGGATCAAGCGTACCAAATCATACGGATTCAGCTTACCCATCAGATATGCAGAAATCCAGTTATCGGAGTTTGCCAATCCCCATTTCAGAGTTACCATTTCTCCATAACGCTTATCATTTGCATTACGTGGTGTCCAGGGAGTTCCATTCTCATCAATCAAAGTCTGCTCTACGTGGCGTGCCTGATCGCAAGGAGAAAATCCGTTCTCCATTGCCAATGTATATAAATACGGTTTAATAGTAGAACCTACCTGACGACGTCCCACCATTGCCATATCATACTGGAAATATACATAATTCGGTCCGCCCACATAAGCCTTCACGTGTCCGTTTGCCGGATCCATTGACATAAATCCCGTCCGCAAGAAAGATTTGTAGTAGCGGATGGAATCCATCGGTGTCATAATCGTATCTTTATCACCCTTCCAGGAAAAGACAGTCATTTCTTCCGGTGTATCGAACGCCTTACGAATCTGTTGTTCCGAAGCTCCCGCCTCTTTCATGAGGCGATAACGTTCCGTTTGTTTCATTGCTTTCGTCAACAACTCTTCCACTCGTTTTTCCGGTAGTGATCTTGCATACGGGGCATTCTTACTTCCCTCTTTTTCCTTGAAGAATACAGGTTGCAGATAATCACCCAAATGCTCTTTTACAGCATCTTCGGCATACTGCTGCATACGTGAATTGATAGTTGTATAAATCTTCAATCCATCTGTATAGATGTTATAATTTGTACCGTCTTTCTTCTTGTTTTTCGCACACCAGCCATATAACGGGTTAGTTTCCCAAGCGATAGAATCTTCGTAGAATTTCTGCATTTGCCAACCACGATAATCACTTCTTACCGGTTTCGGTGCTGTCATGACGCCGCGGAGATATTCACGGAAATAAGTAGCCAATCCCTCTTTGTGGTCAACACGGTTATAAGTCAGTTTCAACGGAAGAGCCTGCAATGAATCACATTCTGCATCTGTGATATATCCGGCTTTACGCATCTGCTCGAGCACCACATTACGACGGCCACGGGAACGTTCGTTGAAACGAACCGGATTGTAAAGTGACGGATTCTTACACATACCCACCAATGTAGCTGCTTCTTCAATCTTCAAGTCCTTCGGTTCACAGCCAAAATAGGTATATGCAGCAGTTTTGATACCAACAGCATTATTCAGAAAATCAAATTTATTGAGATACATACTCAATATTTCCTCTTTGGTGTAGTAACGTTCAAGTTTCACCGCAATCACCCATTCAATCGGTTTTTGGAAAAGACGCTGAAGTGTATTTCTCGCCACATTTTCCGTAAACAACTGTTTAGCTAGCTGTTGCGACAAGGTACTACCCCCACCTGCATTTTTCTGAAACATCAAACCACGTTTCACAAACGCACGGAACAACGCTTTGGCATCAATACCCGAATGCTCGACAAAACGAACATCTTCCGTTGCAATAAGAGCATTGATAATACTGGGCGACAAATCCTTGTAAGCCGTATACACCCGGTTTTCCTTGCTGTAAGACCATGTACCAAGCACTTTCTCATCTTCAGAAAAAATCTCCGTTGCAAATTTATAGCTCGGGTTCTCGAGTTCCTCTACAGGAGGCATATAGCCAATCCAGCCCTTTGAAATGGAGACAAAGACTATAACAATAGCCAATACTATGACTGCCAAGAATATCCAAAGAGCTTTTATTATTTTTCGAATCATGTTTTTTCTCGCTTAAAATGACGCATTTAATTAAGATGCAAAGGTAGATAAAATCCGCTATTCAGCCAACGAGTTTGATTATAATTTCTATTTTGTTAAAATATAGAGCGATACTCCTAACAAATAGCACGAAACAAAAAGAAAGAACGTTTGTTTGGGAAAATAGCGGAAAGAAAGTATCTTTGTATACACTTATTCAAAGTGCATTCATATAAAAGACATTAATTATGAAATACGTATCATCAGACAGGAAGTTATTACCTTATGGTATGATGAACTTCGAGGACATCCGTTTGGACAATTATTATTACGTGGATAAGACCTCTTTCATCCCCTTGATAGAGCAATCAGATCGTTTTTTCTTTTTTATCCGCCCACGCCGATTCGGAAAAAGTCTGACTTTGAATATGCTTCAACATTATTATGATGTACGTGCCAAAGATAAGTTTGACGCTTTGTTTGGCGATCTTTATATTGGAAAGCATCCCACAAAGGATCGTAATAGCTATCTGGTAATAAAATTAAATTTCTCGGGAATAAGTGGAGATTTACACAGCTACCGCAAAGGTCTGGACGAACATTGCAGAATCGTATTTGACTATTTCTGTGATGTTTATGCTGACTACTTACCTGAAGGAATCAAAGAAAAAATGGACGAAAAGGACGGAGCCGTCAGCCAATTCGAATATCTGTTTACGGAGTGCGCCCGTGTAAATCAAAAGATTTATCTCTTCATTGATGAATACGACCATTTCACCAATACAATACTCTCTGATGTCGACAGCTTAAACCGTTACACTGATGAGACACACAAAGAAGGTTATTTACGTGCTTTCTTCAATAAAATAAAATCCGGCACAGACTCCAGCATTAAACGCTGTTTTATCACCGGTGTCAGTCCCGTGACAATGGATGACTTGACCAGCGGCTTCAATATCGGTACTAACTACTCACTGTCACCAAGATTCAACGAAATGATGGGATTCACAGAAAGTGAGGTTCGCGAAATGTTAACTTATTATTCTAATACAGGGCATTTCAATCATACCATCAATGAGTTGATAGAAATCATGAAACCATGGTATGACAATTACTGTTTTGCACAGGAATGCTATGGTAAAACCACGATGTACAATTCCAATATGGTGCTTTATTTCGTCAAAAATTATATCGAATATAACGGTGAAATACCTAAAGATATGGTAGAAGACAACATCCGTATTGACTACGAAAAATTGCGTATGCTCATTCGTAAAGATAAAGAGTTTGCGCACGATGCATCCATCATACAGACCTTAGTAAGCCAAGGATACATCACTGGAGAAGTGAAAAAAGGATTTCCAGCCGCCAGTATTATTGATCCAGACAATTTCATAAGCCTACTCTATTATTTTGGCATGCTTACTATTAGTGGCGCACATGAAGGAAAGTGCAAACTCACCATTCCCAATCAGGTAGTGCGCGAACAACTTTACACCTATTTGTTGAACACTTACAATGAAGCCAACTTAAGCTTCAGTAATTATGAGAAAAATGAATTATCCAGCTCGCTTGCTTATCGAGGTACCTGGAAAGCTTATTTTGACTATATAGCCGATTGTCTGAAACGCTATGCCTCCCAACGCGACAAGCAAAAGGGAGAATTTTTCGTACATGGTTTCACATTAGCCATGACTGCACAAAACCGGTTCTACCGCCCTATTTCGGAAGCAGATACACAAGAAGGATATGCTGACATCTTCTTATCTCCATTATTAGATATTTATCCGGATATGAAACACAGTTACATAATCGAGTTGAAATATGCTAAATACAAAGATCCGGAAAATCGTGTGGATGAATTACGATTAGAAGGAATCGCTCAAACCAACCGTTATGCTGATACAGATACAGTAAAAAATGCTATTGGCACCACACAGTTGCATAAGATTGTTGTAGTATATAAAGGAATGGAAATGAGAGTATGTGAAGAAGTGTAGCTCTCTAATTATATCTAAACACAAACAGGCGGGAAAAATCCCGCCTGTTATTCATTCATAAATATACCTATTTATAAGATAATCAATTACAAGTTTGCTGCCTGCACACCGACCACTCCGGCAATTGCACCAGCAACAGCAATAATCACTTTCAAAATAATACTCCACGTTTTTTTCATAGACATTTCTCTTTTTAAATTAAACACTAAATGAACACTCTAACCGTCAGCTATTAATCAACAAGACATTAAGCTGCGGGATCCGGTGCCTCTCCGCTACCGCCACCTTCATCTCCGCCACCTTCGCCTTCATCCGGTTTCTCGGGATCTTCCGGAGATACAGTAACGCTAATTTTCTTCAGATATTCATCCAGACTGATCAGATCTAACTTCTCATCTGCACGGGTAGCAGTTTTGGTGACACGCAACTCTTTATTAGCTTGGAAAAAGATACGAACACTATCCACACTCTTAGCATTAATATCCTTCGCTAACTCCGCACCTTTCGAACGGGCAGTCAACATAAACACACCCAAACCTTCGATATTCACAGACTTACCTTCCAATAACTGCTCCTTCATTTTTTCCACAAAATTCTGGATTACACTCTTGATGTCACCGATAGACAGCGAAGAACGATCCTGCATTTTCTGTGCAATATATTTCAGGTTGACGGACTGACCTAAAGTGATCAAATGCGGATAATATCTCTTAGGAGAATTGGGAACACGCGGATCTGTTGGGCGCGTAATGACTTTGTAAATTACACTCATACTACGTTTTTTTAAAGATTTAAATTCAAATTATTTATTCACGTTTTGTTGATCAACACTGCAAAGGTGAAGCTTTTATTCCGGATAGAAAAGAAAAAAGCCCCTTGCGGAGCTCTTTATATTCAATCAAGTATATAGCGACTTATAAATCAATGATATAATCAAGCATTTATAATCTTCCAGTCTCCAATCGTACACCGTTCGCTATCAAAACTGACAGCCACCTTTACGACAGGCAATCCACATAAAGCAAAGCGTTCCGGATAATTCTTCAAATCAATTTGCTCCATCGCTTCACCCGCACTTTTATCCAATTTCAGTTCCATCACATACAATGTAGTCTTCGTACGAAGTACTATATCTACCCGTCCACGAGGAGTACGAACCTCCACATCCACGTAATATCCCAACAAACTGAATATGATATAAAAGACCTGCTGATAGTGTCCTTCGAACCTTGTATTGTCGCAGTAAGGAATCGTAGACAGAAATTCCTGCAAACGGTGTAAAGCAGCATCCATATCACCATTCTGAATATCATAAAAAAGATAAGCTACCATGGTAGTTGCTTCAGGTGTCTTGTTATTTACATAATAAGGAAGAAGGCTCTCCATAAGTCCCAGCCTTACTTCTTTATTGGGAATATCCAGCGTATAAAGGTCTAGCATCTTATTATAATCCTTAATAGTGATATACCCACTTTGGTACAATAAAGGTACTGCATCAGTCATCGTTTCAGTAGGAGCATCGAAAACTGAAGATTTCAGCTGTCTACGTCCAATTTCGGAAGGTTTCACACCGAATTTATCCAACATCTTAACCAGATATGTAGGAGTACCGCTACCAAACCAATAAGATCCAAATTTTCCATCAGCAAAAGCATTTAGCAAACTGAAAGGATTATATATATCGGGCGAAGGAGATGTAAAATGATAACCATCATAATTTTCTTTCAATTTCATCAAAGCCTCTTCAGGTGTTATCTCCAATTTCTTTGCCAATCCTCCCAAATCATCCTTCATTTGCAAACGTATCTCATCTTCACTAATTCCACAGATAGCAGCGTATGGCTCATCCATACTAATATTCTTTATATTATTCAACTCACTAAAAATACTTAGTTGTGAGAATTTAGTAATACCAGTCAGAAATACATAACGCAAATAAGGATCACAAGCTTTTAACGGACTGTAGAAGTTACGCATGATGTTACGCAATACATCCAGATTTTCCCGTTCGTGCACCACATCCAGCAGAGGAGCATCATATTCATCAATAAGCACAACCACTTTCTTTCCGGTCTGCTCATAGGCACGTTTTATCAGTCCCATCAAACGCTGATTGGGATTAACCTCCTCCTCCAACCGTCCATAAATCTGTTCATAACCATATAGTTTCAGATTCAATTCTTGGAGCAACTGTTCACTATCCGCATGTTTGGCGGTACTCATATCGAAGTGAAGTACCGGATATTCCGTCCACTCCTTCTCCAGTTTCTCCATAGCCAATCCATGAAACAGTTCCTTACGACCGGAAAAATAGCTATGCAGCGTGGAAGTAAGTAATGATTTCCCAAAACGTCGTGGACGGCTCAAAAACATATAGCTGGAAGCCGAATGAGTCATCCGGTAAACATATTCCGTTTTATCAATATAGAGGTAATTCCCCTCCCGTATCTTCGAGAATGTCTGTATCCCGATAGGATATAGTCTTTGCAAATCTTCCATATCAATCATATTTTTCACAAAGCTACTAAAAAATATCCATCAGTCATTGCTTTACAAAAAAAATATCAACTATCTTCACAGACGGTTGATATAATAGAAATCACATCGGATTTACACCGACATGAGGGCGTTGATCAGGAATACACCGCTGTGTATTTCCTGACCACAAAATGTAGGGGTCTTCATGTGTGTAGCATGAAGTTAGGGACCTACATGTTCCATCTCACTTTTGTGTAAAGTATTAAAAGTACTCTATGACATTATTAACTAAAAAAAATCTCGATCACCAATAAAATATATATATTGGCGAATTCTATATCAAAGTTTATTAACCGCTATATTGGTTGAATTTATGACTCCTTGTCATGAAAATGTTCTCCATATCCATAACCGTAACCATAGCGCTTACCATAACCATAGAACTTGCCATATTTACCATAACCGTAATAATAACCGTATTTTCTTCTTTTCAGATCCAAACCATTTATTACAGTACACAGGCTAGGCAATTTATTGTTTTCAGCAAGTTCATTAATCAAAGTATACTCGTTTTTATGAGTATAGTCTGCACGGCAGACATAAACAGACAGGTCAGCCACACGTCCTATCAACAAGGTATCAGTAACCATACCAACAGGAGCTGTATCCAGAATCACATAATCAAAATTCTTCTTAAGAGTTTCAATCGCTTTATCCAGTCCATCACGAGCCAATAATTCGGTAGGATTAGGAGGAACTGTTCCACCGGGAAGAATATACAGATTTTTACTTACATCAGAAAGCTGTACTAAATCCATCAAGTTCTTTTCCGGATTAGCCAAATATTGAGTTATACCAACTTCTTTTCTTGGAATATTAAATACCTTATTCAAGCCCGGTTTACGAATATCAAGACCAACGATTACTACTTTCTTCCCTAATAAAGAAAGACTAATAGCAAGATTAGCAGAAATGAAAGATTTGCCCTCACCACTAACCGTAGAAGTAACCAGAATCACCTTCTTGTCATTTTCAAGCATAAACTGAAGATTTGTTCGGATATTACGGAAGGTTTCACTCATCAGGTTATTTTGATTCTCAAATACAGCAATAGCTCCTTGTTTTTCATCGGTTAATGGGATATCACCGACAATAGGCAAACTTGTGAGCTTTTCTACATCAGAACGACCTTCAATTTTAAACTTGGTTAATTCGAGCAAATAAATAACCCCTACCGGAATTCCAACTCCTAACACTAAAGCAATCAGGTAAATCATTTTACGTTTAGGAGATACAGGAGCATCATCTGCTATCGCGTCATCTATAATCTTTGCATTGTTGGCTGTAGCAGCCAGAGTTATAGCATTCTCCTCACGCTTCTGAAGCAACATCAAATAAAGTCCGGCCTTTATCTCCTGTTGGCGAGCAATACTCACAAACTCACGCTCCTGACCAGGTGCCTCACTAATGCGACGGGAATAACGGTTCGCCTCACGATCCAAATCCGCCTTCGTGATAAATAATCCACGCAACACTCTGTCTAAAGAGACTTGTACATTCTCTTTCATTGCACTAATGCTGGTATCCAGATTTATAATGGTAGGATTATTCTCTGTTGATGTACGTAATAAACGTTTCCTCTCAACAAGCACCTCATTATAACGGTTGATAGCAGCAGCAAGATTCAAATCCTGCAATCCGATATTACTAGGTAGAACCTCATAACCTTCATTTTGCATATATTTCTGCAAATCCTGCAGCAAATTAATCTGGGTTTGATTCTCCACACGCTTCTTTTCATATTCAGCACTACCGGTCAACGCAATCTGTGCATCACTAGTCAAATCCGTAATACCTGCCCCACGTTTAAAACTTTCCAGGTCCTTTTCTGTACTACCCAGTTCTTTGGAGATTATGCTAATACGTTCATTGATAAATTCTGCTGTTTTTTGTGCCACTTCATTCTTATCATTATTCGTATTGATATTATACATCTCCAATAACTTATTGATAAAATCCTTGCCGCGTTGTACATTTGAGTTTTTCAATGATATGACAGCCACAGAAGTGGTTTTGGAAGTAGGCTCAATAGTCATATTCTTGCAATACGCTTTCGCTACAGCCAAAGGCTTATTAATTGTGGCTGTTATATTACGTGTAGTCTTTTCCGAAGCTGTAGTTTCTTCCAATATTCTTTTAGAAGACGAAATAGAATCCGGTGTCAGAAAGAAAGCCAATGTCCCTTTGTCAGTAGGAAAAACCGCTGGCAATTTCTCAAAATGTTTCTGATATTCATCATCGTCAATCTTCACAGTCACATCCATACTTCCCTGTGGTTGCAATGTCATCTCCACTATCATCGGTTCCTCCAACAAGTCAGCCTCCTGTGGAGTCAGGCTTACTTGTACAGGTGAAGTCTTATACATGTTTCTGGAAGGGAATTCATCTTCATCCGTATAGGAAATATAGAGTCCCAAATCTTCAACCACCTCTTTGACGATAGTCTTGGAACGGAGAACTTCAATCTCGTTATCAATATTCTGCGAAGAAGAGACCATACCATCCAATCCCAGACTCTCCAACCCGGAAAGCATTCCGGCACTACCACCTTTTTTATCATCCTTTATTAAAACCGTAGCGGAAATATTATATACGGGAGTGGATGTATAAAGATAGACCCATGCCGCAATCAAACACACCACAACCGCCCCCACAAACCAAGGCCAGTGGATCAAATACTTAAACAGTAGTTCCTTGACGTCTATATTTTCTTCCTTAGATTCTTGTGCTTCGTTGAAATCTGTTTCTTTCATTGCAAATCATTATTTTAAAATATTTACTAATAGGCTGACAACGGATACCAGAATAGAAGTAGCGGAGAACCAAAGACTAGTACTATTACCGACATCTGAATTTCGAGCCTTTGCTTTGTTGGGGGTTATATAGACAATATCATTCTGTTGCAACCAATAGTAAGGTGAAAGAATGGTTTCTGCCTTATTTAAGTCTAAGGTTATAATCTGCTGTTTGCCGTTTGCATCCTCACGGATCAGCTTTACATTATCACGAAGGCCATATACCGTCATGTCACCAGCCATGGCTAAAGCTTCCAATAGATTCACTTTCTCATTAGAGATAGTAAAAGTACCCGGTCGGGTAACTTCTCCAATAACGGATATTTTATAATTGACCATGCGCACCGTTACGATAGGTATTTCTTTCATATAAGGTTTCAGTTTGTCTATTATCAATCGTTCCGCTTCTTTTTTAGTCAAACCGCCTAATTTTAATTCTCCTAACACCGGGAAATTTATATTTCCCTCATTATCAACCAAGTAAGGTTGTAATATAGGTTGCGTAGTCACATAAGACGAAGTATTTGCAGCCATAGCGGCGTTGCTAGCCACTGTCAGGTTAAAAGGTATCGCCAGTTCAGGGTTAGTACACGACACTACAATGGTCAACAAATCCTTAGGCATAATCTTCGCATCATACAAACTCTCCTGTTGTTCTACTTCATTCACCATTTCCACATCCTGAAAATAAGGTACTTTCTTATAAGACTGACAGGCAACCAGTAAGAATGGTAGCAACATCAGCCATAAAATTCTGTTGTTCAGTTTTCTCATCATAATTTTTAAATTCATATTAAACGCCCTTTAATTCCTATTTTTTAAATTATCGTTCTTTATTGTTAACTATTAATCTTATCAATACGCCTCTTTTTCTCCACGTAAGGCATTATACACCGTCTTATACATAATATATAAATCCAACAAAAATGTCCAATGCTCTATATACCAAATATCACGCTGCACACGCCCTTCCATCTGCCAGAGTTCCTTCGTCTCACCACGAAAACCCGTCACCTGCGCCCATCCTGTTATTCCAGGTTTAACGAAGTGACGAACCATAAACTTGTTTATCAGGCTAGAATATTCCTCCGTATGTTTCAACATGTGTGGACGGGGACCTACAATAGACATATCCCCCTTCAACACATTGATGAATTGCGGTAATTCATCCACACTAGTCTTCCTCATTATCTCTCCGATACGTGTTTTACGAGGATCGTTTTCCGTAGCTTGGAGTGTATCACACAGCGTATTAACCTTCATTGAACGGAACTTGTAACACCAGAATTCACGACCATCCTCACCACTGCGTTTCTGTTTGAAAAAGACAGGACCGGGAGAACTTAATTTAATTGCAATTCCGAAGAATATATAGACGAACGGAAAGACAGTAATAAGAAATAACCCCGAACAGACAATATCAAAAGCACGCTTAATAATACGGTTTTCTAACGACTCTAATGGTTCACAACGAATGGAAAGTACAGGAACATTACCCAATAACTCAAAATGCATCCTACGCTTCAAATAGTTACGAACATTAGGAACACTAAAGAAACGGACCAAATGGTTTTCACAGTAATTAATGATAGGGACAATCTCCGCACTTCGCATAGAAGGAAGACTACAATAAAGCTGATCTATCTCTCCCGCATGTTTTTCTAAAAAAACAGTTACTTCATTTGGTGGTCCTAAATATGAAACATCCTGTGGATACCGATCCGAGGGAAAATCTTCGAAATAACCCAGTATACGATAACCAGACGTAGGATCATCTGTCATTGCATGATAAAGCTCCTGCATATTCTCATGACTCCCAACTAATACGACCTTACGGACATTTTTTCCCTTTTTTCGATAAAGCTCCAGAATGTGACGGAAAATTAAACGGTAGCTAATAATGACAATTATCAGTGCAATATAAAACAGTCCGAAAT
>OJSK01001916.1_pt1 | contig 13801 bp, 8 predicted proteins | sample 1599461 | NCBI WGS metagenome assembly OJSK01 (sample SAMN04168658, study PRJEB22393) | human gut metagenome | biome: human gut microbiome; feature: stool | host: Homo sapiens | collected 2014-03-24 | reverse complement strand
CCGCACCTCGCTCGCCGTATCGGCACTTAGAATTATGCGGTATTGCCTTAAAAATGTGTGATGGGCCATGCCGGATATCACTCTCCGAAATCCGCCAATCCCCCTGCCCTTCCCCAAAAAACAAAAAAGCCCCATTTCCAATAGGAAACGAGGCTTTGATGCAAAATGAGCAATTTTTTGCGAATTCTGCAAAAATATTTTTTACCGCTCCTCGCGGAAGTAGGAAAGGCCCAGATGCTCCGGGGGCTGGTTTTCCTTCTTTTTGCGCAGGCTGACCACGATTAGCACCACAATGGTAACCACATAGGGCAGCATTTGGATCAGATCGGTCATGTAGCTGGCAACGGTAATGCCAAGCAGGCTGGGCAGGAACTGATACAGCCAGTACAGCACGCCAAACAGGTAAGCGCCCCAAATGGCGTTCAGCGGCTTCCAGGTGGTAAAGATGACCAGCGCTACAGCCAGCCAGCCCAAGGCTTCGATCTGGCCGGTGGTTGCCCAGATGCCCTGGTTATAATCCAGAACATAATACAAACCACCCACACCACAGATGGCAGCACCCGTGCAGGTAGCCACATATTTATACAGCGTAACGTTAATGCCGGCGGCATCGGCAGTGGCGGGGTTTTCGCCAACCGCGCGCAGGTTCAGGCCCGCGCGGGTGCGGGTAAAGAACCAGTGCAGCACAACTGCCAGCACAATGGCCGCATAAGCCAAAAAGCCGTAAGAGAAAAGCACCTTGCCCACAACGCCAAGGCCGGAAAGCACCGGAATCATGGCACTGAATGCTTTATAAGCCAGCGGTGCCGCGGTGTAGCTGGCACCGTTCAGGATAAACACACCAAAAAAGTTTGCCACACCCATGCCAAAGGTGGTCAGCGCAAGGCCGGTCACGTTCTGGTTTGCACGCAGGGTGATGGTCAGGAAGGCGTAAATCAGACCGCCCAGGGCGGATGCGATCAGGGCGCACAGCAGGGCCAGAATTACGCAAACAAAGGCGCTGGGGTTGGCGCTGAGTTTTTCATAATAATAAGCGCTGGCAAAACCGGCAAAGCCGCCCAGATACATGATACCGGGAACACCCAGGTTCAGGTTGCCGGATTTTTCGGTCAGGGTCTCGCCCAAAGCGCCGTACATAATGATAGTGCCAAACGGGATGGCACGCAGGATCCATGCAATCAGACTGCTCATACTTACTTGCCCTCCTTACCATCATGATGGCCGCGCCAGACCAGGCGGTAGTTGATGAAAAATTCGCTGCCCAGGATAAAGAACAGGATAATGCCGGTGATGATATCCGCTGCATATTCGTTCAGGGAATAAGCAGAAGCAATTTCCGAAGCGCCGCGATCCAGGAAGATCAGCAGGAAAGAAATCAGCATCATATAGAAGGTGTTGAACTTTGCCAGCCAGGCCACAATAATGGCGGTGAAGCCGTTGCCGCCTGCCGAGGTAGTGGAGATCGTTTGGTCCTTACCGGCCACAACCAAAAAGCCGCACAGGCCGCAGATGGCACCGGACAGCAGCATCGTACGGATCATCACGCGGCTGACATTGATGCCGGCATAGCGGGCGGTGTTTTCACTCTCGCCCACAACGCTGATCTCGTACCCCTGCTTGGAGTATTTGAGGTAAGCGTACATCGCAAAGGTCAGCACCAGCACCACAATAATATTGATGGTGTAGCGCTGGCCGTTGATCACGGGCAGCCAGCCAGCCTTGGTGGCTTTGTTCAGGGTGCCCAGGCTGGATGCCTGGCCGCGCATGATATTCGTCATGCAGGCCACAATGCTGGTGGCAACGTAGTTCATCATCAGGGTGAACAGCGTTTCGTTGGTGTTCCAGCGGGATTTGAACCAGGCCGGAACAAAGGCCCAGATGGCACCGGCCAGCACACTGCCGATGACCATGGCGGCAAACAGCAGCGGTGCGGGCAGGCTGCTGCCAAAATACACCATGATGAGCGCCGCGGCCAGGCCGCCGATCAGCACCTGGCCTTCGCCGCCGATGTTCCAAAAGCGCATCTTAAAGGCAGGAGCCAGTGCAATGGCAATGCACAGCAGGCTGGAAAGATCACGTAGCGCCCAAGAGAAACGGGTGGTGTTCATAAAAGTACCGTTCCACATAACGCCGTACACGCTGATGGGGTTCAGGCCGGTAACAAAAAAGATGAAGAACGCATCCACAACAAGTGCCAGCAGGATAGCAATGGCGCGCACCAGCACTTTTTGCACAAAGGTGGCACCCTCCCGCTTGGAGATACGCACAAGCGGTTCAGCTGCAGTTTTGCTCATCATTTGCCCTCCTTTTGTACAAGGTTGGTCATGCGCAGGCCAACTTCTTCCTTGGTGGTGGTGCGGGCATCCAGCATGCCGTTGGCTTTGCCGCCGCACAGCACCAGAATGCGGTCACACAGCTCCAGCAGAACGTCCAGGTCCTCGCCGACATAAATCACGGCAACGCCTTTTTCTTTCTGCTCATTCAGCAGGTTGTAAATGGTGTAGGATGTATTGATGTCCAGGCCGCGAACAGCGTAAGCCGTCATCAGCACAATGGGCGAAGCCGCCAGCTCGCGGCCAACCAGCACCTTTTGCACGTTGCCGCCGGACAGGCGGGAAACGGGGGTGTTCAGGCCGGGGGTAACCACGCCAAGCTCCTTGCGGATCTTTTCGGCCAGTTCACGCGGGGCACGGTGGTCCACCAGCGGGGAGTGGCCTTCGCCATAGCTTTTCAGCATCATGTTGTCCGTCATGCCCATGGTGCCAACCAGGCCCATGCCCAGGCGGTCCTCCGGCACAAAGCTCAGGTGCACACCGGCATCGCGGATATCCTTGGGACTCTTGCCCAGCAGCTCCATCGGCTTGTCCTCTTCGCCAGGGGCAAAGAACTTAACGTCGGAGCCGGATTCAGTATGCTGCAAACCGGCAATGGCTTCCAGCAGTTCTTTCTGGCCGTTGCCGGAAATACCGGCAATGCCCAAAATCTCGCCGCCATACACATCAAAGCTCACATCGTCCAACACGTTGGTACCTTCGGGGCTGCGCACCGAAAGGTGGCTGATAGCCAAACGCCGGGTGGGGTCCTGCGGCGTGGTGCGGTTGATGTTCAGCTCCACCTTCTGGCCCACCATCATCTCAGTCAGGCTGGATTCCGTTGCGGTGGCGGTTTCCACCGTGCCAACGTATTCGCCCTTGCGCAGAATTGCCACGCGGTCCGAAACCGAAAGCACCTCATGCAGCTTGTGGGTAATGATGACCACGGCCTTGCCGTCCGCCTTCATGTTGCGCATCACGGCAAACAGCTTTTCGGTTTCCTGCGGGGTCAGCACGGCGGTGGGTTCGTCCAGGATCAGGATATCTGCACCACGGAACAGCACCTTTACGATTTCCAGCGTCTGCTTCTGGCTCACGCTCATCTCGTAAACCTTCTGGTCCAGATCCAGCGCAAACTGGTATTTTTCGCAAATAGCACGGGCTTTATCCCGCACGCGGCGCAGGTCAAATTTTTCGCCTTTGTCCATGCTCAGGGCAATGTTTTCCACGGCGGTAAACACATCCACCAGTTTGAAGTGCTGGTGAATCATGCCAATGCCAAGGGCAAGGGCATCGCGCGGGGAACGGATATCTGCCGGCTGGCCGTTGACGATGATCTGCCCGCCGTCCGGGTAATAGATACCGGCGATCATATTCATCAGGGTTGTTTTGCCGGAGCCGTTCTCGCCCAGCAGGGACAAAATCTCCCCGCGGCGGATATTCATGGTAACATCATGGTTTGCAATGACCGGGCCAAAAGTTTTGGTTACATGTTCCAGCTGGATGGCGTACTCAGTCTGCGGCATGGGAATGCTCCTCTCTGTAAAAATCCATCATGCGGTGCCGTAAACACCAATAGAGGGAAGCTCTGTTCAGTAACAGGCAGAGCTTCCCTCCATGTCAGTTCAGTTTGTGGGATCAGGCAACCGGGTCTGCATCCTCGGTAATGCCGTCAATGCGCAGGGAGAAATACGGAGCGCTGCGCAGGGTGGATTCAGAGAAGTAACCATCGGTGATGGCTTCCTCGGTATCGCCCTGGTACACAGCAACCGGGGTGCCGGTGGAGTAATCATAGAAAGTCAGGTCGATGGGAGCGGTGGTAACAGTCTCACCGTTGACGGTGAACTTGCTGGTATCAAACACATGCAGGCTGCCATCTTTCAGGGCTGCTTCCACTTCGGCAACCTTCTCGGCAGTGTCTTCGGCAACTTCGGGGCCAAGGTCAGTGATGGCAACAGCGCCTTCGTTGTAACCCTCGGACCAGTTGGTAGCCGGGTTTTCGCCGTCCATCATGCTCTTGAACAGGTATTCATAGTAAACTTCCCAAACGTTGGTGGCGGAGGTCAGGGCAGCGGTGGGAGCGGTCTCCAGCATGTCGATGTTGTAACCGACAGAGTAGCAGATCTTGCCGGCATCCTTCTGCTTCTGGGTGGCAGCGGGAGCACCGGTGGAGTCAGCATGCTGACCAATGATCACGCTGCCGTTTGCAATCAGAGCTTCGGCAGCAGCGCCTTCCTTGTCGATATCGAACCAGGAGTTGGTGTACATAACTTCCATAGCAACATTGGGGTAAACGCTCTGCACGCCCAGGAAGAATGCAGTGTAGCCGGAAACAACCTCAGCATAGTTGTAAGCGCCAACATAGCCGATTTTGACCTTGCCGTCAGCGGTAAAGCTGTTGGGCTGGGTCTCCGGGGTCAGGGTGCCGGACTCAACCAGTTCCTGCAGCTTCATACCGGCAACAACACCGGCAACATAGCGGCTCTCATAAACATTGGTGAAAGCGTTCTTGAAGTTATCCAGGCCAGTCAGGGCAGCAAAATCACCGGTCATGGAAACAAAAGTGACATCTGGATACTTTTCAGCTTCTTCTACGATATAGGTCTGGTGGCCGTAAGAGTTGGAAACAACAAGGTTGCAGCCCTGGCCAACCAGGTCTTCTGCAGCGTCAGAGCACTCAGCACCTTCGGGAACCTTGTACTTCCAAACAATCTGGCTGTCGCTCATGCCAAGCTTCTGTGCAGCAGCCTTGATGCCGTTGATATGCGCAGCAGTGTAGCCTTCCGTCTCGTCGCCAATCGTGATAACGCCAACCTTCAGGTCGCTGGCAGCTGCATCGGTAGCAGTGGCAGCGTCAGCGGTAGAATCTGCTGCTGCACTGGATGTAGCAGTGCTGCCGCAGGCGGCCATGCTGAGCAGCATAGCTGCGGACAACACAATACCCAACAATTTTTTCATGTGTAAGTGCTCCTTTTCTTCTTACGTCTGGCCCGGCGGCAGCTGCCAGCCGGAGCCACGGTCCTAAAACCAAAAATGCGCCGTTTTGCTGCGTGCTTGCAGGAAATCCGACACATTCTTTTCACATATGTTATTGTATACGCGGCGGGGACATTTTTCAATGCTTTGTGAATACGTTGTTAAAAGTTTGTAAATTACGGAACAATTTTCAAATTTCGGCTGCGTTCTGCCAGCAAAACGCACAATCTTTTAGCCGTAAAGTATGACTTTTGAACAAAAATCTGCGCTTCATCAGCGCTGATGAAGGTAGCGGCGGTCCAGGCCGTGTTTTTCTGCCGCGTTCAGGGCCAGCCACATCAAGGCAACTTCAATGGGGATCATGATGGTGTTTTTGACCATGCCGGTGCTCAGGTAATACAGGTAACCCTTGCCATACAACATAGCTTTCCACACACTGCCCAGCAGCACATTGCTGCCGTAATTGATCAGCAGACGGGTCACGATCAGGCGCGGTATGGTGGGTTTGCGCTGGTAGAGCATAACGCCGTAAATCAGGCCGGACAACATGGCCGTAATCAGATAGCCGGGAAAATACGGCTCGCCGTAGCCTGCCAGCAGGAAACCCACCGTATCAATGATAGCCCCGGCCATCATGCCGACGACGGGGCCGTAGCACATGCAGCCCAGCGAGACGGCGAGGAAGCTGAAGTAAATTTTCAGGCTCGGCCCCAGCAGGTAGATGGGCAGGCTTTCCAGCACAATGGCCATGGCGCAGACCAGCCCCGAAAAGGCCAGCACCCGCGGGTTGTTCAGCTCGCGCCGGGCAGCGCGCCAGTAGTCAGCGGAAAAGACGGACAGCTTTTGTTCGCACATAAAAAATCCTCCTTTGTGCGTTGCCGCACAAGGGAGGAGGCAATTTTTGTCGGATGGGCACAACGCCGCATCCGCCGTTGCACACCATCATGCAGCAGTGGGATGCGAAACCTGCACCGCGGACGTTTCCGTCACTTCGTCCTGCCACAACTCCCCGTTGGTCAGGCACTCCGGGGCCAAGCCCCACGCGCAGGTCTCTACTCTGCGAAATCAGTTTTATTATACATGGATTTTGGGGAAAAGCAAGAGAAAGTTTTTTTGTAAAGGGCAACGAGCGGTACCCCTCAGGCCTCGTAAACTCGGCCAGCTCCCCTGATGGGGCGCCTTTTTGCGCGGGCTTCGCCCGCGAGAAAGCCTCCCCATCAGGGGAGGTGGCCGAGCGTCAGCGATGGCCGGAAGGGTTCAGGACTTCCCCCTTACTGCCCGCTTGCGCCGTAGTTTGCCAGCACACGGGCGCTGGGGTCGTTGACATCGCAGTGGGGCCATGCTTTGTTGGGCATCCAGTAATCGACGATCATCTCGGCCTGACCGGGATAGTACTTCTCAAAAATTTCGCGGTACAGCAGGCTTTCTTTGGTGAACGGGCGGGCGTAGGTGTACTTGCCGCACTTCTCGGCAAAGTCGCGGTCCGTGTAGACCGTCTCGGCGTATTCCTTCAGGTCGTCCACCATCGAATGGCCGACGGCGTCGCTGAACGCGGCCTTCTCGCGCCAGAGGATGCTCTCGGGCAGCCAGTCGCCCTCAAACGCCTTGCGCAGCAGGTACTTGCCCTTGCCGTAGGTGTTCAGCTTTTTGGCCGGGTCGATGCTCATGACGTAACGCACAAAATCCAGATCACCGAACGGCACGCGGGCCTCGAGGCTGTTCACGCTGATGGAGCGGTCCGCGCGCAGCACGTCGTACATATACAGCTCGCGGATGCGCTTCTGGCTCTCGGTCTGGAATGCGGCGGCGGACGGCGCGTAGTCGGTGTACTTGTAGCCGAACAGCTCATCGGAGATCTCGCCGGTCAGCAGCACGCGGATGTCGGTGTGCTCGTGGATGTACTTGCAGACCAGATACATGCCCACCGACGCGCGGATGGTGGTAATATCCCAGGTGCCGAGCATAGCGACGACCTTCTCCAGCGCGTCCAGCACGATGTCGCGGTTGATGATGACCTCGGTGTGGTCGGCGTGCAGGTAGTCGGCCACCTGCTTGGCGTATTTCAGGTCAATGGCGTCCTCACTCATGCCGATAGCAAACGTGCGGATCGGCTTGCCCAGCTTCTTGGCCGCAATCGCGCAGACCAGGCTCGAATCAAGACCGCCCGACAGCAGGAAGCCGACAGGCGTGTCGGCATCCAGCCGCTTGTCCACACCGGCAACCAGCTTTTCGCGGATGTTCGTCAAAATCTCGGGCAGCTCGTCCTGGCTGTAGGCGGGCGTATCGGCAATGTCGCAGTAGCGCACAAACTGGCCGTTGCAGTAGTAGCTGCCAATCGGGAACGGATAGATTTTTTTGCACAGGCCCACGAGGTTTTTCGCCTCGGACGCAAAGGCAATGTGGCCGCTCTCACTGTAGCCGTAGAACAGCGGGCGGATGCCGATGGGGTCGCGTGCGGCGATCAGCAGCTTTTTGCGGCTGTCGTACAGGATCATGGCGAACTCGGCGTCGAGGTGCCTGAACATGTCAAGGCCGTACTTGTAGTAGAGCGGCAGGATGATCTCGCAGTCGGAGTCGGACTCGAACGTGTAGCCCTCGGCCTCCAGCTCGGCCTTGACGGGGCGGAAGCCGTACAGCTCGCCGTTGCAGGCCACGCAGTCCGCACCGCGGAAGAAGGGCTGCATGCCCTCGGGCGTCAGGCCCATGATGGCCAGACGGCCAAAGCCCAGCAGGCCGAACTCGGTCTCGGCCACGCGCTGATTGTCCGGGCCGCGGCTGGTGGTACGCAGCAGATATTCGGTGAAAGTTTCCTTGGGCAGATCATGCCCGGCATAACCCATGATGCAGCACATTGTTTGTTTCTCCTTTTCGGTTTACGTCTTACACCCTCCGAATGGTAAACAAAAAAAGACAGCCCATTCGCCCTGCATTAGGACGAATCGCTGTCTTGGATCCGCGGTGCCACCTAAATTACCGCAGCCGAAATAACGGCATACGGTCACTTTTCCGTACACGTTCACCTTTGAAACGCTGCCGCTGTAACGCACGGCCTGCGGCACACCCTACTTTTTGCATTTCAGGCTGCAGCTCGGAGGTGTTCTTTCGCGCCCTGTCTCCGTCCCGGCTTACACCAGACGCCAGGCTCTCTGTGCGGATATGGAGCGGTACTTTTCCTCTTCAACGCTTTTGATGGTTAAAGAATAGCACGGTTGAGGGGTGGTGTCAAGATGGTATTGCAAAAAAGTTTGCGTGAACCGCAGGGTGGCAGAGCCCCTCCGGCACCTTGCCCTGCAGCCTGTCAAAAATTCAACACCTTCGTCAACTTGCACAAGGTTTTGCCGTTTCGCAATTTTTGCAAGGTTTCGGAATCATTCTTGCAGTTTTTTGCAGTGCAAAATTCCATACCGCGGAACAGATTTCCATATACAGAATTGTGCCGCGCATGGCCGTTCCGCACTGCGGAATCGGGAATCTGCGATAGCCGCGCCGCTATTTAGGCAACTGCCGCAATGGTCAAACCCGCTCCGGCATGATACACTGAGGATGACAAAATTCGTTTGCTCCGCGGTACCTCTACCCTCTGCCGGGAGCACCCACCCACAAGCTGCAGGCCCCGCCTGCAAGGAGGAAAACCATGGCAAAAAACGCAATCGTTGGTCAGTCCGGCGGCCCCACCTCGGTCATCAACGCAAGCCTGGCCGGCGTGTATGAGAGCTGCAAGCGCCGCGGCGCAGGCAAGGTCTACGGCATGCTGCACGGCGTAGCCGGTCTGCTGGAGCGCCGCACCTGCGTGCTGGACGACAAGCTGAAAACCGCACTGGACATTGAGCTTTTGAAGCGCACCCCGTCCAGCTATCTGGGTTCCTGCCGCTATAAGCTGCCCGACTGGCACACCGCCGAGGGCGAGAGAGTCTACATCCGGCTGTTCGAGATTTTGAAGGAGCTGGACATCGGCTACTTCTTCTACATCGGCGGCAATGACTCGATGGACACCATCGGCAAGCTGGCCGACTACGGCGCACACATCGGCAGCGACATCCGCTTTATGGGCGTACCCAAGACCATCGACAATGACCTGATGGTCACCGACCATACCCCCGGCTACGGCAGTGCGGCCAAGTACATCGGCGTTGTGATGAAGGAGATCATCCGCGATGCGACGGTCTACGGCACGAAGTACGTGACCATCGTCGAGATCATGGGCCGCAATGCGGGCTGGCTGACCGCCGCCGCTGCGCTGGCCAAGGCCGAGGACTGCGAGGGCGTGGACATGATCTGCCTGCCCGAGGTTCCGTTCAATGTGGATCACTTCGTCGAGAAGGTCGAGCGGATGCAGAAGGAGAAGCCGTCCATCGTCATCGCCGTGTCCGAGGGCGTCAAGCTCGAGGATGGCCGCTATGTCTGCGAGCTGGCCGACGATGTCCACGCGGTGGATGCGTTCGGCCACAAGGCTCTGACTGGCACGGCACGCTTCCTGGCAAACACCGTTGCACGCCGTCTGGACACCAAGACCCGCTGCATCGAGCTTTCGACGCTGCAGCGCTGCGCGGGCCATCTGACGAGCCGCACCGACATCACCGAGGCGTATCAGGTCGGCGGTGCCGCTGCCAAGGCCGCGTTTGAGGGCCACACCGGCGAGATGGTCGCGCTGGACCGCATCTCCAATGCGCCGTACCAGTGCGGCACAAGCCTGCACCCGATCAGCGAGGTCGCAAACCTCGAGAAGAAGGTCCCGCTGGAGTGGGTCAACGCCGACCACACCGCCATGACCGACGAGTTCCTGGCCTACGCCCTCCCCCTCGTTCAGGCCGAGCTGACCCCCATCTACGTCGAGGGTCTGCCGCACCATATTTATCTGCCCGAAGCTTGATGGGGCGCGGTATTCCTTTCTTATAAGAAAGGAACCGAACGAATTTTAGGGCAATACCGCATAATTCTAAGTGCCGATACGGCGAGCGAGGCACGGCAGCTGCTAAGCCAAAAGCGCAGATAATACTGGATGTCTTATCGAGCATTTTGGCAACGCAGATGCCGCGCCGCAGCCGCCGGAGCGGTGCTTAAGCCGTTAGGCGGGAATTGTGCGGTGTTGCCTTAGAACAATAAAACAAAAGCGCTGCGGTAACGAGAGTCATCTCCCGTTACCGCAGCGTTTTTTAGCCTTCCTTGTCAAAGGGAGGTGGCCGAGCCCCGGCGAGGCCGGAGGGATTCCCGCGGCCTCACGGAGGGCACCCCTTATACGCGGAGGGATTCCTGCACTTCCCTATCAATGACAGTACATACCCCTTCAAAATTCTTCATCACATCGTTGTTGGCAAACCGCAGCACCCGCAAATCATATTTTTGCAGGAACTCCGTGCGCGTCTGGTCGTCAGCAATGCCCTTCTCCTCGTAATGCTGCGACCCATCCAATTCTACCACCAGCTTGGCTGCGGCGCAGTAAAAGTCCACCACATAGCTGCCGATGACCTTTTGCCGCAAAAAGCGGATCGGGTACTCCCTCAGGAAATCGTACCAGAGATGACGTTCCTCCCTGGTCATATCCTTGCGGAGCTTTCGCGCTATCGGGGTCAGCGCTTTGTTGTGCTTGCCGTTCATACAGGCAGTTACTCCTCCTGGTTTCTCACCGGGCAAACGGGCTGGAATCCCTCCGCCTCGCTGCGCTCGGCACCTCCCTTTGACAAGGGAGGCTTTTTTAATAGAACCCAAAGCTCGGCAGGGCATTCAGGGCATCAGCCCACCAGGCGGGAATGGGCAGGCCGGAGAGCGCTGGATAATAGAGCACAAACAGGACGAGCGCCGCCACGCAGAGGCCCGCGGCGATCTTTTTCGCCCAGTCCCCGTGTTTCATCCGTGCCAGCACCAGCGCCAGCGCCGCCAGACAGAACATCGAGCTGGGGAAATAATGGTACAGGAAGGTGCAGCGCGTCACCAGCATCCACGGGATGAGCTGCGTGCCGTACAAAATCAGCACGCCCGCGCCCTGGCGGCTGCCGCGCCCGCTGACCTGATGCCACAAAAGCCCGACCAGCGCCGCCAGCCCGACCAGCCAGATGACCGGCCCGGCCATGCCCGCAATGCTGGCCTTCATGCCGTAGGGCAGGTAACCGTTGCGGTAGTACCACACCGGGCGCAGACCCAGCAGCCAGGTGTACCAGCGGCTCTCAAACGGGTGGGTCGCCTTCAGCGTCGCGTGATAGCTGAACATCGACACCTGGCACTGCCACCAATCGCCGAGGCTGAACGCCGGATCGCGCCACCAGTACGGGAAATAGGACCCAATGTAGATACAGAGCGGCAGCAGCACATAAAACAGCACGCCGCCCACCGCCGCGGTGCGGAACTCTGCCCGGAAGCCGGGCCTTTTCTGCTGCCAGCGCGCGCAGAGCACGCCCAGATACAGCACGGCCAGCCCGGCCCCGGCATAGATGCCGGTCCACTTGGCTGCGCAGCCCAGCCCGAACGCAGCGCCGCCCAGCGCCATCGGCAGCAGGGCGCGTTTCACACCGTCGGTCAGCACCCGCTGGCAGTACCACAGCATACAGTAGGCTCCCAGCAGGATAAAAAACGTACCATAAACGTCAATCGTTGCCAGACGGCTTTGGGAAAAGCGCATAAAATCCAGCGCCAGCAGCACGCCTGCGGTGGCTGCCGCCCACGGTTTGCGGGTCAGGCGGCGCACAAAGCACCACGCCAGCGGCACCAGCAGCACACCGAACAGCGTACCCGCGAACCGCCAGCCGAACGCCGTCATGCCGAACAGCGCAATGCCGACCATGATCAGGTCCTTGCCCAGCGGCGGATGGGTCGTCTCGTAGACGGGCATTTTGTGCAGCTGCTCATAGCCGGTGCGGCCATGGTAGATCTCGTCAAAATACATGCTGTTCAGCTGGCTGATCGTGTCGGGCACGGCGGTCTGCTCGTCAAACAGCGCGCCGCCGCCCGTGACCGGCACCAGCCGGCCGTTGGCATCGCGGAACGCCAGCTCAAACAGCTGGGCGTTCTCGACCATGACCGTCAGCTGGGTGCCCGCCGCCAGCTGCACGTTGTTCGCTGTCCAGCTGAAGCAGGTGCCGTAGTTCAGCTCCTTTTCAAAGACCGTGCTGCCGTTGGCATCGGTCACCGTCATGCTGCCGCCGAAGGAGATGCCCGGATAGACCCACAGCGATACCGCGCTGCCGTCCAGCGTCACACTCTCGGAGAGCGCCGTGCCTGTCGCGTCCAGCGGGTCCTGCGGCGCGGTGCGGCTGCCGAGATAGCTAAAGCTCAGCACCGCCGTGGCCGCCGTCAGCGCCAACAGCGCGCCCACCTCGCGGCGGGTCCATTTCGGCTGTGGTGCGGGCACGGGCGGGGCAGTTTCCGGCTTTGTCTCGGGCAGGGCCAGCGTGTGGCCATGGCGGGCAATGTCCCACACTGCAAAGATCAGCAGCACAAAGCAGACCGTCTCCCCAAGGCCGGTCAGGACGGCCACTGTCGAGCTGGTCGCGCTCGTCAGCCATTCATCGTTGGAGCCGGTCAGCGAGTAGACCGTGGCCAGATTGATGAACCCGGTCAGCGACAGGCCCACGCCCGCCGCATACAGGCGTATGTCGTTCCAGTGCGCAGCGGCCAGCAGCGTCAGCAGCACGCCGGGCACCATGTAGCGCTCGTGCATACAGTGTGCAAGCGTAAAAATGCCGATGCCGTAGTACGCCGCCAACAGCAGCGGCGAGAACCACCCGCCCCGCACGCTGCGCACTGCAAAATACGCCAGCCCCACCGTGACCAGCAGGATGTTGAGGCACCCAAGCTGCTGCCAGCTGATGCCAAACAATGCCGGGTCAGCCTGCCCCTTCCAGTTGCCGCCCAGCGCCGCCAGCCAGTTAAAGGCGTTGATCGTCGCGTAGGGGTAGCCGGACATTGTTCCGGTGTATTTGTCGATCAGCTTCGGGATCAACTGCACAACGCCAAAAAAGGGCAGGCCTGTCAGCAGCGGCGGCAGCAGTGCCAGCGCCGCGCCGCCAAAGCAGCGGCCAAAGGCGCGCAGGCGGTCCTTTTCCAGCGTAATTGCCGCCAGATAGCACACCGCCAGCACCGGGCCGAACAGCAGCGCCTGCGGCTTGATGGCCAGCGCGACGCCGTACAGCACGGCGGCGGGCAGGTAGCGCCGCTGCTCCAGCAGCACAAAGCAGAGCACAAGCGGCAGCGCAAACGCGCCGTCGATCTGCTTCCAGACACCGGTGTCGAACAGCATCAGCGGGTTGAACGCCGTAAACGCCGTCAGCACCAGCGCGGTATGCTCCTTCACGCCCCGGCTGCTGCGCTTTGCCGTTCTGTAGACGAGCCACGCCAGCCCGCAGTCACAGAGCGACGGCACGAGCGCCAGCAGAAAATACGTCCACTTGGACTCGTAGGCGATGTGCAGCGCCGCGCGGATGGCCCCCACCAGGCCCAGCACCCAGAGGTAGCCGGGCGGGTAGTCGGCAAAGTAGCCCTCGCTGTAAAAAGCGGCGGGACCCCCGGCGGCCAGCTTGTCG
>OJSK01001845.1_pt1 | contig 14424 bp, 10 predicted proteins | sample 1599461 | NCBI WGS metagenome assembly OJSK01 (sample SAMN04168658, study PRJEB22393) | human gut metagenome | biome: human gut microbiome; feature: stool | host: Homo sapiens | collected 2014-03-24 | reverse complement strand
CCTTTGCAGCATCCAGTATTATCTGCGCTTTTGGCTTAGCATCTGCCGCACCTCGTTCGCCGTATCGGCACTTAGAATTATGCGGTATTGCCCGAACTCCTCCCTCCTGACTCCTAACTTCAACTTTCCACCAAAGGGGTGTTTTAATGCTGCAAATCCAAATGCGAATCCTGCGTGTGTTTGGGCTTTCCAAAGCGGAGATGAACTCCATCATTGAGAACGCCCAGGCCGAGGGCAGCCCCAGCCTGCGCCTGCAGGAGCGCGATGGTGAATACCTTGTCTGCGTGCAGGCATCAGCCCCCACCCAGGCAATGGCGGATGAATACTGCGAAAAGTGGGTGCAGAAACTGCGCACCCGCTTTGGCGATGCCTGCTATGGCTTTGAGGATACCACCCTGGCCCAGGCCGCGCTGGATGCCCTGCTGAAAAAGCGACGCCTGCTTGTTGCGGCGGACGAAGCCACCGGCCGCCTGTTGGGCAACGCCCTGCGCGGCCTGCAGCACAGCGAAGCAGCGTTCGATTTTGGCAACCAGACCTACCTGAACCCGGCGAACGCCCGCCGCATTGCCGCGCCGGAAGCTCTGCTCAAAAAGTTCCCCGGCGATATGGTTCAGGCCGCTGCAGGCCGCGCTCAAAGCGCTTTGCTGCTGGCCAATGCGGATTATGCCGCCGTGTATATGCCCGCAACAGTGGGGCAGGCGCCTTTTGTGCTGCTGTGCAGCCGCATCGGCGCGGCAGCCTGTGCCCTGAGCCCCGAAATCTCCGATATGGCAATCGCCAACCATATTCTGGACTTGGCCCGCCGCCGTGCATTGGGGATGCACCTGGGACCTTCCGCTATTACCTTCAAGCCGGGGCGGGAGCGCCCGCTGCTGCTGGTCAGCGGCGAAGGCCAGCCGAGGCCAGGTTTCCGCTTTACGCTGCGCCGCAAGGCTGCCCCGGCCAAACCGGCGGTTAAGCCCAACGCCCCGGACAGCTACGATGCAGAACCGGTCCCCGATTACGATGCGCAGCCCACTGAACCCAAACCGCAGGCTACCCCCACCGGGACCATTACCTTTGAACGCCCCATCGCCCAGCCTGCCGCGCCGCAGCCAACACCGGATCCGCTGGACCTGCGCACCGCAGGCCCGCAGGCCGCCGCCGAAGCGCGCGCCCGCCGCGCCGCAGAAAGCGAGCTGGACCCGGACCTGGAACTGTGTGCCACCCGTACCATCAAAATTTCCCGTGCAGATTTGGAGCAGGCCATGGCGGCTCAGCAGGCAGCAAAGCAACAGGAGCAGCCCAACCCGGAACCGCCCGCTGCACCGGAGCCGGAACCAAAAGCTTCTATCCTGGATGATGATATCCCGGATTTTTCGGCAGGGTTGGACCCCGCCGCGCTGGAAGCAGCCCGCAAGGCGGACGAAAAAGCCCCGCCGCGCAGCACCGATGAATTCCAGCGCGCCGCCAGCCAGTTGTTTGAAGACGATGAGGATGACGGGGAGGACGAAGAGCCCACCATTACCTTCCCTGGCCACAGCAAAGCCAAACCGGCAGTGCCGCGCCCCCTGGCAGCAAAGCAGGAACCCAAACAGGATGCCATCCACAACCGCAGCCTTGCCATGATCGAGCGTGCCGAGCGCCGCCACCGCCGCAAAGCGATTGCCGCAGTGGCTGTTATTGCCCTGCTGGTTCTGGTGGGTGCTGCGGTGCTGCTGGGGCTGACCCGTGGATGCACCGTGAAAGCCCCTGCCTATAAAAATTACGGCACAGAGCAGTTTGATACCCAGGCGCAGGCATATTTGAAATCCGCTGCGGCAGAAAACGAAAAAATTATCGGTTATCTTGCGTTCCCCGGCCAGAACGGCCAGCTGGTGTACAGCGGCTCCCAGCCGGGCGATGGCGCTGCCATCAGCGGCACCAACTACCTGAACGCTTCCATGCCGTCCAACACGGTGCTTTCCTGCGCGGATGCCTCGCTGGCAAGCCTGACGGACCAGACAAACTTCAACCAGAATGCCGAGTTCACCCTGTACCTGAGTGATGTGACCTACCATTTCCGTGCTGTGGCAGTGTATAATACCGATGCCGCAGGCACCGAGAATGCCTTTACCCCCGCCAGCTATGGGGAACTTTCGGATTATTACAGCTATGCGGAGTTCAGCCAGAGCATTAAGGAACGCAGCCTGTTTGATACCGGCAATACCCCCGGTGATAAGGAAACCTTCCTGACCCTGATGAGCACCGGCGGCACAAACGGCACGTTTGTCTGTGTGACCGCTGTTCTGTTGCCGGATCAGGCCCAGTAAGCTTGGATATACCCAGGAATGATTAAGCCCCCGTTCCCGTACATATACTAGGGTGTGGCGGAATAAACCGCTGCAAGCTGGATGGGGAAGGGGGTTTTTGGATTGAAAGAAGAAGCGGCACTGGCCCGTACGGTCATCAAAAAGCGGCTGGCCGGGCAGCCGGCACCGGATATCTGGTTTTTGATCATTTTGATGCTGCTGGTGTGCTATGGTTTGGTGATGCTGTTTTCAGCCGGGTATGCGGTGGCGCTGTACCGGCGCGGGGATGCTTATACCTACATCCGCCCCCAGCTGTTGTTTGCGGCGTTTGGTGCGGCGGCCATGTACGCGGCCAGTCTGGTGGATTACCACATCTGGCACAAACTGGCGTGGCCAATCATGGGGGTATCGCTGGCGTTGCTGGCAATCGTGCTGTTCATGCCGGAATATAACGGCTGCAAGCGGTGGATCGTGCTGCCGGGGCTGGGCACCTTGCAGCCCAGCGAGATCGCCAAGTTTGCGGTAGTGCTGGTGTTTGCCCACATCATCTCCCTCAACCATGACAGGATGCAGACCTTTGCAACCGGGGTGCTGCCCTTTATGGTTATCCTGGGGGCGGTTACGGTTCTGATGCTGCTGGAGCCGCATCTGTCCGGCACGCTACTGATTTTGGGCATCGGCGCGGTGCTGATGTTTGTGGGCGGCACGGGCTTAAAGTGGTTTGCCCTGGCAGGCATTGCCGGGGCCGGGGCCATTGCGGCGGCGGTGGTGCTGCTGCCGGAGCTGGTGCCCTATGCCATGGGGCGGCTGTCCTCCTGGCGGGACCCCTTTGCCGATCCGCTGGGCGAAGGCCACCAGACCATCCAAAGCCTGTACGCCATTGCATCTGGCGGCGCGGCCGGGCTGGGGCTGGGCAACAGCCGCCAGAAATACCTCTATGTGCCGGAACCGCAGAATGACTTTATCTTTTCGATTCTGTGTGAGGAACTTGGCTTTGTGGGCGCGGCTCTGACGGTGGTGCTGTTCCTGCTGCTGTTTTTGCGCGGCATGTCCATTGCAGTGCGCGCGCGGGATAAATTCGGTGCGCTGCTGGCCGTTGGCTTTGTGGTGCAGGTGGTGCTGCAGGCGGTGCTGAACATTGCCGTTGTTACCAACACCATCCCCAACACCGGCATCAGCCTGCCGTTTTTTTCTTCCGGCGGTACCAGTTTGATGATGCTGCTGGGCGAAATGGGCATTGTGCTCTCCGTTTCGCGCCAGGCGGACGCCCGGTAACGGGAATGGGCAAATTTTGTGATGGGGATTTCACAACTTTCGGCAGTTCTGCGCTATTGAAACTGGCGGAATAATACGGTATAATAACCAAAAAAGATTTGTAACTTTTTCGCAATCTTCCCAAAAGAAAAGGAATGCTATGCAGGAAATCAAAGCAAACCCAACGGTGCGGCACACCACGCCCCTGCAGCTGCTGGCGGCGTTTGCAGCCACGGTGGCAGTGCTGTTTGTGCTGCTGCTGGGGGCGTGCGCGCTGCCGGCCCAGCCGGTGCTGGAACATGTGTATGATTCAGCCCAAACCATCCAGCAGGAGGGGCTTTACCCTGAATATTTCGGCTTTAAGCTGTTCCAGATGGATAACTATACCGATACCATCATGCTGTTTGAAGCGGCCGCCATGGGCGAGCAGGATCCCTTGACCGCCATGATGACCGCAACGGCCTATAACGTGGATAACTTTGAAACGATGGCCGGTGACCTTGCTGTCTATTGCGAGCGCACCATTCCGCTGGCCACCGGTGCCCAAAAGGCAGTGCAGCTGGTGCCGTTCTCCTATGCGCGGTACTGGCACGGCTACCTGATCTGGCTGCGGCCGCTGCTTTGCGTTATGTCCATCACCGGTGTGCGCGTGGTGCAGTATTTGGTGCTGTTTGCGCTGCTGGCGGTTATTTTGTGGCAGCTGCGGCGGCAGTGTGGGCTGCGAGCCATGGTGTGGTTTGCCGTCAGCCAGCTGGCGGTTACCGTGTTCTGGGTGCCGCATCAGGTGCAGTATTTTACCACTTTCTGTATTGCGTATGCGGGCTGCGCGTGGGTGCTGGCCAGGCCGCGCCGCGCTGGGCAGCTGAGCATTGCCCTGGTGGTGCTGGGTACCTGTACGGCGTTCTGTGATTTGCTGGTCACCCCCATCATCACGCTGGGGCTGCCGGTGGCGGTGTGGCTGTGCTGCCTGCCGCAGCGGGCGGCATCCGGTGCCAGGCAGTGTCTGCCGGTCATCGGCGGCAGCTTGTGCTGGGGGGCAGGCTATGCCATGTGCTGGGGCCTGAAATGGGTGCTGGCCACCCTGATTACCGGGCAGGATATCATCGGCGAGGCCATCCACCAGGCCGGGGTGCGCACCACGGCGGATACCTGGCACGGCATGGAGCTGAGCTGGGGGAACATCTTCCGCTTTGTGGGGGATACATTAAGCCAGCGCGGGCTGTTGTGGCCGGTGGTGCTGGTGGTTATTTTGTGCATTGCGGCGTTTTTGCTTTGCCTGCGCAATAAGGAAGCTTTGCTGCGCGCGCTGCCCATTGGCCTTACCGCCCTGATGGCACCGGTGTGGCTGGCGCTGCTGCGCACCCATTCCATCCAGCACGGGTGGTTTACCTGGCGCAGTTTAACGGTCAGCATTTTTGCGGGGCTGGCTTTTCTCTATTATTCCTGTGGGATACGGGCGGGCCTGCGGCGTTTGCGCGGCCAAAAACAACAAGGGTGAAAGTAGTTATGAAGGACGAAGAAAACAAGATGCAGTCTGCTGCCCCGGAGCAGCAGGCCCAGCCGGAGCAGACGCAGCCGGAAAGCGAACCGGCCGCGGATGCGGCCCAGCCGGGAACTGAAAACGAACCCAAGGCAGAAACCACAGCACCGGAAACGCCGGACAAAAAGAAACGTCCCCTGTGGCTGAAACTGCTGGCGGTGTTTGCTGCGGCGCTGGCGGTGCTGGTGCTGCTGGCGGTGCTGTACATTAACGGCAAGTTGGATCTGATTCATTACGATGACGGCACGGTGGACGGCGTTGGCACCGTTGATGCCGAGGAGGACCAGGACCTGGATACCACCGGCCTGACCCAGGCCACGAATGACGAAATGGAGATGCCGGAGGGCAGCCCCTTTGCGGACGAAGATGTGCTGAATATCTTGTTGATCAGCACTGATGAACGCACCGATGCCGTGAACGACTGGGATGCGTTTACCCATCTGAACGAGCTGGACGGAACAAAAGCCACCACGGAGTTCAGCTCCGATGCCCGCGCGGACAGTTTAATTCTGTGCTCCCTGAACATCAAGGACGATACCATCAAACTGGTTTCCATTGAGCGCGCCACCGGTGTGCCGATTCTGCTGGATGGGTACGAGGGCCAGTACGACTGGATCACCCACACCTTCCGTTACGGCGGTGCCCGCCTGACGATGGATACGGTGGAAGACTGCTTCAACGTGCAGGTGGACCACTATGTGCGGTTCAATTTTAACTCCTTTGTTCAGATTGTGGATGCCGTGGGCGGCATCGACCTGAACCTGACTGAGGACGAAGCCAAGGCGCTGAACTGGGAGGTTCCCTCCAACTCGATGCTGATCGTCAACAAGGTGGAACCAGGCTGGAACCACTTTGACGGCTATACCGCATTGCAGTATGCCCGCCTGCGCGCCATTGATGATGACTGGCACCGCGTGGCCCGCCAGCGCACCGTCATCCAGGCGGTGCTGGACCGGATCAAGAGCGCTTCGGTCACCGAGCTGAACGACCTGCTGGACGCCGCCCTGCCGGTGGTGCAGACCAACTTTACAAAAACTGAGATCGCTGCCTTGATGGTGCAGCTGCCGGGCTTTTTGGGCGTGACAGCAGACCAGATGACCCTGCCGGTGCAGGGCACCTATGGCGTGCGCAACGGCATGGATGACCGCCCCATGATGGATCCTGATTGGGCTGCCAACATTGCGGTTTTGCAGAACTTTTTGTATACTGATATGACGGCAGAGGAAGCCATTGCCGCCGGTACCGCTACCCCGGAAACGGCTGACGGTGAGGAAACCGCTGTGCCCGAAACCGTGGAAGTGCAGAGCAAAAAGAATGACACCGTCCATACCTACCTGAAAGACAACACGACACCCATTTACTGGGATTACCCGCTGGAAGATGCCGATTTTGGTAATGCGGATTACCGCGTGTTTCTGGCCGGAGAGACCCGCGGACAGCCGCAGAACACTGCCATGCGCAAGGCTCTGTTCCAGTACCTGCACGAACAGCAGGGGGTGAATGTTCAGCTGGTGGAAACCGGCGTGGGCGAAACCCAGGTGCTGGAGCAGTACCTGCGCACGGGCGATGAAAACTGGCTGAACCACTACCTGAAGCTGCAGGGCAGCTGTGCGGATGCGGAAGCCGAATACTGGCGCTGGCTGTACCAGTATAACCGCCAGCAGGGCGGCACTATCCATGTGGCAGGGCTGGGCACCGAGCGCAATACCGTAGTTTCGATGTATGGCCTGCTGGCTTTGGCAGATACGGAGATCGAACCGGCAGAGAGCATTGCGGACTTTGTGCAGGCCCTGCGGGATGAGGATATGACGACTGCCCGGCAGCTGTTCAAGACCGCTATGGAGGAACAGTCCGATGCGATGGCAGACTATTTTGGCGATGCCTATGCCCAGGTACAGCAGCTGTATGCCAACCTGCAGGTGAACACCACCTATAAGGGCAGGCTGGACCGCGACGACCTTGCCATGATGGACAACATGAACTTTGTGCTGCGCCAGTACCCGGACGATAAATTCTTTGGCCAGCTGAGCAACGGCCATGTGACCCAGAGTGCCTGGAAGGACGGCAATTATATTGCCAACTACAGCCGTTTCGGCATGCTGCTGAACGGCGAAGGCTCCCCCGTGCAGGGCGAAGTCTGCTCCATGCTGACGATCTATACCCAGCGCGGCAGCAGCGGCCTGCTGGGCGATGATGCCGAGAACGACTATTACGACCTGACCGCGCTGGCGGAAGCTGCGGGCAAAGAATTTATTGCCACAGGGGCGGATTTGTTCCTGGCGCTGGACAACAAGGACACCCCTTACACCGAGCAGAACGGCCTGATTAAGCCCGAAGTGCAGGCCGAAGAAAAGCCGCTTATGGATTATTGCCAAAAACTGATTGTACTTTTTGACACAGAAAATTAAAATTCCCCGTTGACAAGGCCGCGCCTTTGTGCTATAAATACTTTAAACCAATGAAGCGAAAGTAAAACCACAGGCGCACGCACAGAGAGCCCCCGATGCTGGGAACGGGGTGGTAAGCGGAGTGGATAAATGGTTCGCCGAGGGCACGGGGAAAAGCTGGGCTGAGTATCCGTTGACGGAAGCCTCCGTTACAGGGCAGGGGAATGTTAGTTCTCCGCAGAGCGGCTGTGCAGTTTATGGCACAGCAAGCAAGGTGGCACCACAGATTATTTGATTGATCTGCCCTTGCACAGAAAGCTATTTCTGTGCAAGGGCTTTTTGTTATACCCGGCACAGACCACAAACAGGAGTAACACCATGAAAAAGCAAAGCATTACCACCATGCGGGAGCGATGGCGCCGGGCAAACTGATTGCCCGCCCCGGCACTGCCGGGAACAAACCGCCGATACACCTTAAATGTGAATGATAAAAAGGAGCTTTTACCATGAAAAAGTTTGTTGCTGTTCTGTCCGCCGCCGCTATGCTCGCCACCCTCGCCGCCTGCGGTTCCACCGCCGCCACCACTTCTACCGCTGCCTCCAGCGCCGATACCGCTGCATCCACCAGCAGCGAAGCTGCTGCCGCAGATGATACCGCCAAGTCTTACAAGATTGCGGTGGTCCAGCAGCTGGACCACGCCAGCCTGGATGAGATCCGCACCGCTGTGGAAGCAGAGCTGGACGCCAAAGCCGCCGAAAAGGGCATTACCATTGAGTACAAAGATTTTAACGGCCAGAACGACGCTACCACGCTGAACCAGATCGGCACCCAGGTGGTTTCCGATGGATATGATGCGGTGGTGCCCATTGCCACCCTGGCAGCTCAGTGTATGGCCAATGCCTGCTCCGAAGATCAGATTCCTGTTGTGTACGCCGCCATCAGCGACCCTGCCGCTGCAGACCTCACCGGTCTGGATTATGTCACCGGTACTTCTGACGCGCTGAACACCCAGTTCATCCTGGATATGATGCTGACAATCAACCCGGATGTCAAGACTGTTGGCTTGCTGTACTCCAATTCCGAAGCCAATTCCACCACCCCCATTGCCGAAGCAAAGGCTTACCTGGATGAAAAGGGCATTGCTTATGTGGAAGGCACCGGCAACACCAACGATGAAATCATGAGCGCCGCCGCCAATATGGTGGGCAAGGCTGACGCTGTGTTTACCCCGACCGATAACGTGGTTATGGCCGCCGCAGCTGCTGTTTCCGAAACGCTGACTGAAGCGGGTATCCCGTTCTACACCGGTGCCGACAGCTTTGTTACCGCCGGTGCCTTTGCAACCTGCGGAGTCAACTATACCGAACTTGGCACCTACACCGCTGATATGGTGCTGGATATCCTGGAAAGCGGCAACGTTCCTGAATACCATGTAATGGATGGCGGCATCATCACCGTCAACACCGAAACTGCCGCCGCTCTGGGCATTGATTACGCCGCTTTCAGCGATATGGCCAGCCAGGTTGTGGAAGTTACCACCCCGCAGTAAGAACCTAAAAGAATAAAGAAGAATGAAAAAGAATAATGCAGGTGTGGTGCCAGCAGTACCACAATAAAAACAGGAATGCAGCTCCGGCGAGAGAAAAATCCCGCCGGGGCTGCATACCTGATTAAAAAAAGCGCCGTGGGTGGCACACTGCAATGATTCATTATTCTTTATTACTTATTATTTTTACATGCAAAGGAGCAACGCTTATGTTTACCCTTGCCATTGTGCAAAGTGCATTGGAGTTGGGCTTTATTTACGCCCTTGTGGCCATGGCACTGTTTTTGAGCTTCCGTGTGCTGAATATTGCCGATATGACCACCGATGGCGCGTTCACCCTTGGCTGTGCCGTGTCGGCTACCGCCGCAGTGGCGGGGCATCCGTTCCTTGGTTTTGTGCTGGCCATGCTGGCCGGTGCCTGCGCCGGGTTTGTCACCGCGTTCCTGCAAACCCACCTGGGCGTGCCGTCCATTTTGGCGGGTATTATTACCAATACCGGGCTTTACACCGTAAACCTTGCCATCATGGGCTTTTCTTCCAACGTTCCCATGCTGAAAACTGAGACAGTGTTCACTATGGCCCGCGCCTTGTTTGGCGAAAAATCTCCCTATAAACTCATTGTTGCCGTCACGGTCACAGTCGTGGCCTGTGCGCTGCTGATTTTATTCCTTGGCACCCGGCTTGGTCTTTCCATCCGCGCTACCGGCGATAACCCGGATATGGTGCGCGCTTCCTCCATCAACACGGCGTTCACCATCACGGTGGGCCTTTGCGTTTCCAACGCCATGACCTCGCTTTCCGGCGCGGTTCTGGCTCAGTACCAGAAATCCGCCGATATCAACCTGGGCACTGGCATGGTGGTCATCGGTCTGGCTTCGCTGATTATTGGCGAAACGCTGTTTGGCCGCGGCGGTATGTGGGTCAAAGCGGCTGCGGCTGTGGCGGGCAGCGTGATCTACCGCTTTATCATTGCGTTGGCCCTGCGTGCCAATGTTCCCAGCGAGTGCCTGAAGCTGATTTCTGCCGTCATTGTGGCGCTGGCCATTGCGGCCCCGGCCCTGAAAAAGAACCTTGCGCTGCGCCGCCGCCGTGCCGTCAGCCAGAAAGGGGGCAAGACCCATGCTTGATCTGAACCATGTCAGTATGACCTTTAACCCCGGTACGGTGAACGAGAAAAAAGCGCTGACCGATATCAATCTGCATATGGAAAGCGGCGAGTTCGCTACCATTGTGGGTTCCAACGGCGCGGGCAAATCCACCTTGTTCAATGCCATTGCAGGCAGCTTTATTCCGGATACCGGCAGCATTCTGCTGGATGGGGTGGATATGACCTTCCAGCCGGATTTCCGCCGCTCCAAGGCTATTGGCCGCCTGTTCCAGGACCCGCTCAAAGGCACTGCCCCCAACATGACCATTGAGGAAAATCTGGCCCTGGCCTATCTGCGCGCTTCCACCCATACTTCGCCGTTTTCCCGCATTACCAAGGCGGACCGCGAACTGTTTACCGATCGGCTGGTCCAGCTGGGCTTGGGGCTGGAGAACAGGATGAAACAGCCGGTCGGCCTGCTTTCCGGCGGCCAGCGCCAGGCGCTGACCCTATTGATGGCCACCCTGGTTACCCCCAAATTGCTGTTGCTGGACGAGCACACTGCGGCCCTGGACCCCGCCACCGCAGATAAGGTGCTGGAGCTGACCAAGAAAATTGTGGCCGAAAACCACATCACCTGCCTGATGATTACCCACAACATGCACGCCGCCCTGGAATTGGGCAACCGCACGCTGATGATGGATTCCGGCCACATTGTGCTGGATATCAGCGGGGAAGAACGCGCCAACACCACGGTGGACGGCCTGCTGGATCAGTTCGCCAAAAATGTGGGCCGTCGGTTGGATAATGACCGCATCCTGTTGAGCAGGCAGGAAGAGACGGCCCAGTAAAATAATAACAAAAAGCAGCCCCCGCGGAGGCTGCTTTTTGTCATATACAATCAGGGAAAAAATCAACCGGCGATTGCACCAAAAGCGGAAATGCCCAAAGTGCTCAGTACGCCCATAATGCAACCTGCCAGCAGAACGCCGCCCATGCAGGCCAGAACGCTTTCCTTGAAATCCATATCCAGTAGGCTGGCGGCCAGGGTGCCGGTCCATGCGCCGGTGCCGGGCAGGGGAATGCCCACAAACAGCAGCAGAGCAATAAAAAGGCCGCGGCCGGCGGTGGCTTTCAGCTTTTGGCCGCCCTTGTGGCCTTTTTCCAGGCAGAAAGTGAAAAACTTGCCGATCACCGGTTTGTCAGCGCCCCATTCCAGGATCTTGCGCGCAAACAAAAAGATGAACGGCACCGGGATCATGTTGCCGATGATGGCAATGATGTAGGTGCTCCACAGCGGCAGACCAAAAATTACGCCATAGGGGATTGCGCCGCGCAGTTCGATCAGGGGAACCATCGAAACAAAAAATACAGTCAGGTATTTCTTAAACATTCCAGTACCTCGCAGTTGATTGATGTCAAATTTGCATATAAGCTTTATTATACAAGAATCCGCGATATGCCGCAAGACCTGCACCACAGGTTTTGTGTAAAATTTATGTCAAGCGGGCAGGATGCCGGTTTCCGGCATAAAAAGGGTGCAAAGCCCTGCGGGATATGGTATAATTACAACATACATGCCCACAGAATAAGAAAAAATGACGGAACCACAACAGCAGGAGGAGGCACAGGATGCAGCGTATAGAAGCCCTGGAAGAATACAACCGCGCTCAAAGATTGGGCGTGCGCGATTACCGTGAAAAGACAGCGGCAGGCAAATACCCCTATCTGCCTGCGTTGGATGAACTGCTGGAAAAAGCAGATACCGAAAGCCAGATACCGCTTGGCACCATTGAAATACCGTTGGATTATGTGGTAGGCACCAAAACCACCGGCCGCACCCCGGCGTTTGCTTCCAACTTTATGCCGCTGCTGCCCGAAAACACTGAGTTTGCCAGCAAGTGGGTTTCCCTGTGCATGGCCCATGTGGAAGAGGGCATCCACGATGCCATTAAAGCATATGAGTACATGGGCCGCTTTTATGTCCAAGAGGGCAACAAGCGTGTCAGTGTGCTGAAATATTTTGGCGCGGATTCTATTTTTGCCACCGTTACCCGCGTTGTGCCGCAGTTCAATGATACGCCGGAAATTCGTGAATATTACGAGTTCATGGAGTATTACCCTTTGTGCGGGCTGTACCGGCTGCACTTTACGCAGGAGGGCAGCTTTGCCCGCTTGCAGAAAGCGCTGGGCAAAGCGCCGGATGAAAAGTGGACCGCAGACGATAAGGCGGAAGTTGTCAGCCTGATGAACTGGATCACCAAGGCTTATAATGCCCACGGCGGTGATAAAATGCGCACCACCCCGGCGGATGTTATGCTGCTGTTGCTCCGCTTGTATAAGTTGGATGAGCTGAAAACCTATAGTCCCGCCCAGTTTGCCGCAGCTATTGACGCTGTGTGGGATGACGTTCTGGCGCTGGAGCGCCCGGAACCGGTCAAGCTCAGCACCCAGCCGTCCGCCCCGGCCAAAAAGAACAGCCTGCTGGACCGCATCCTGCCGGGGATCCGCAGTGAGCCCAGCCACTTGAAAGTAGCGTTTGTCAACGAGCGCACGCCGGAAACTTCTACCTGGACCAGCCAGCACGAGTTTGGCCGTACCCAGCTGGACCAGGTGTTTGCCGGCAAGGTGGAAACCGTGGCTTATCATGGCGCAGAGCCGGGCAAAAATGCCGATGAGCTGGTGGAAAAAGCCATCCAGGACGGCGCGGATATGGTGTTTACAACCTCGCCAAAATTGGTGGGGGCTTCGCTGCGCGCGGCGCTGCGCCACCCGGATGTGCGCATCCTGAACTGCTCGGTCGATATGCCGTATGCTTCCATCCGCACCTATTACAGCCGCGTGTATGAGGCAAAGTTCATCACCGGCGCCATTGCTGCCGCTGTGGCGCGGGAGGACCGCGTGGGCTATGTGGCGGATACGCCCACCTTTGGCGTTCCGGCCAACATCAATGCGTTTGCCCTTGGCGCGCGGATGGTCAACCCGCGCGTTAAGGTCAGCCTGCAATGGTCCTGCCTGCCGGGGGACCCGATCCAGGCCTTCCAGAAGCAGGGCATCACGGTGGTCTCGGGGCGCGATACCCCCACGCCGTTCCGCCCTGCGCGAGAGTTCGGAACTTTTCGCATCAGCCCCGGCGGCACGCTGATGGATCTGGCTTCGCCGTTTTGGCATTGGGGCCAGTTCTATGAAAACGTGGTACGCACCGTGCTGGATGGCGGCTGGACCCGCGATAAATCCGGCACCGACGGTACTGCTGTCAACTATTGGTGGGGCATGAACAGCGGTGTGATGGATGTGCTGCTCAGCCGCGAGCTGCCCCATGATGTGCGCCACCTGGCCAACATCCTGCGCAGCGGCATTATTGCGGGCAGCATTGACCCGTTTGCCTGCTATATTACCGCGCAGAACGGTACTGTGATGAACGAGGGCCGCACCGGCTTTACCCCGGAGCAGATCCTGCATATGGACTGGCTGTGCGATGCAGTGGAGGGGCACCTGCCGGAATTTGACGAACTGATCGACTGTGCCCGCCCCATGTACCGCATGCAGGGCATCCACCGCGACCGGCTCCCTGCAGAGAAAGAGGCCGATCTATGAAAATTCTGGCAGTGGCAGACGAAGAAAGCAAGTACCTGTGGGAATACTATGAGCCCAGCAAGCTGCGCGATATCGACCTGATCATCGGTTGCGGGGACCTGAGCCTGCATTATATGAACTTTTTGTCCGATGCAGCGCCGGTTCCGGTGCTTTATGTACACGGCAACCATGATGCCAGCTATGATAGAGAACCGCCCCGCGGTGCGATCTGCATTGACGATGACCTGTACTGGTACAAGGGCTACCGCATTGTGGGCCTTGGCGGCAGCTGCCGTTACCGCGCCGGTGCCTGGCAGTTTACCGAAGCGGAAATGAAACGCCGCATCAGCCACCTGCGCAGCAGGATCCAGCGCGCGGGCGGGGTGGATATCCTTGTTACCCATGCGCCGCTGCACGGCTATGGGGATTTCAGCGACCTGCCGCACCGCGGGTTTACGGTGTTCAATGAAATTTTGGATACCTATCACCCGGCTTTGATGCTGCACGGGCATATCCACCTGACCTATGGAGCCAACATCCCGCGGGAGCACCAGTACGGCCAGACACGCATTGTGAACTGCTATGAGCGCTTTACGCTGGACCTGCCGGATAAGCCGGATCCGCGCCGCCACTCTTTGATTGAGAGGTGGAAACAGTTTAACCGCACGGGGCACTTTTAAGGTGTAGCTTGAAGGCGTACCTGATACCATAGGCAACACCGCACAATTCCCGCCTTGCGGCTTAAGCACCGCTCCGGCAGCTG
>OJSK01001820.1_pt1 | contig 14632 bp, 9 predicted proteins | sample 1599461 | NCBI WGS metagenome assembly OJSK01 (sample SAMN04168658, study PRJEB22393) | human gut metagenome | biome: human gut microbiome; feature: stool | host: Homo sapiens | collected 2014-03-24 | reverse complement strand
CTTCAGGGAACCATCGGTGCATCTGCACAGGTTGGCCGTACAGAAGGTTTTGCCAATATCCTTGCCGAGCACAGCAACTGGAAGATGTTAGACAAGCAGACCGGTGAGTTCACACAGGCCAAGGGCCAGGAAGTCATGGAATCCTTCTTAAAGTCCTATGATGATATCGATGTGGTAGTGGCTGAGAACGATAACATGGCATTCGGCGCAATTGATGCAATCAAGGCAGCAGGCAAGACCTGCGGACCTGATGGTGACATCATCATCTTCTCCTTCGACGCAGTTAAGGCAGCATTTGACGCCATGATAGCCGGCGACTTAAACGCAGCATTTGAGTGCAACCCATTACACGGACCGCGTGTAGATGAGATCATCAAGAAGCTGGAGAAGGGCGAGACCGTTGAGAAGATTCAGTATGTAGACGAAGCTTACTTCGATACATCCATGGATTTAGAGTCTATCAAGGCTGAGCGTGCTTATTAATCAACATTTTCGTAACAGTTCAGGAAAGGCGGTGGGGAGAGTCGTTGCACGGCTCTCCCCCCTTTTCAAGCCTGAGGCTGGATGTGTTCTAGTAACTGAGCCCTGGAAATGGGGCGTATAACGGTAGAAAGGCGGAAATCGCATGGAGCAGAACGTTGTTTTGGAAATGCGGGGAATCAACAAGAATTTCCCCGGTGTAAAGGCGCTGCAGGATGTGGATTTTACTTTGAGAAAAGGCGAAATCCATGCCCTTATGGGCGAGAATGGTGCCGGGAAGTCTACACTGATCAAGGTGCTGACCGGCGTGGAGGAGTTTGAGACCGGTACAATCCGAATGGAAGGTTCATCCAATACCATCATCAACCGGTCGCCCCAGGAAGCACAGGAAAATGGCATCAGCACAGTTTACCAGGAGGTGAACCTGTGTCCCAATCTGTCAGTGGCAGAGAACCTTTATATTGGCAGAGAACCGAAAAAAGGTCCCATGATTGACTGGAGGACCATGAAGGAGGATGCCAGGAAGCTGTTGGAGGGACTGGATGTCCACATTGATGTGACCATGGCTGTGGAGAACTATTCCATTGCCATCCAGCAGATGATTGCCATTGCCCGTGCGGTGGATGTGGACGCAAAGGTGCTGATCCTGGACGAGCCCACCTCCTCCCTGGATGAGGAGGAGACCCAGCGCCTGTTCGCAGTGGTCCGCAAGCTGAAGGCCCAGGGCCTGGGGGTCATCTTTGTCTCCCACTTCCTGGATCAGATCTATGAGCTCTGCGACCGGATCACGGTGCTGCGCAACGGTGAGCTGGTGGGCGCCTATGCCGTGGCGGAGCTGCCCCGGGTGGAGCTGATCTCCAAGATGATCGGCAAGGAGCTGGGGGATATTCAGAGCATGGGCAAAAACACCGCCCTGTGCGGGGACGAGGTGCTGATCGAGGCCGACGGACTCTCCGCGTTCGGCCGTATCCAGGATTTTGACCTGCAGATCCACAGGGGCGAAGTCGTGGGCTTTGCCGGCCTGTTGGGCTCAGGCCGCACGGAAACGGCAGAGCTTCTGGCCGGCGTGGCCAAGCCCGAACAGGGCGCACTGCGGATGAACGGCCGGGAAGTCCATTTCAACTCCCCCCTGGACGCCATGCACCACAAGATCGCCTTTTGCCCGGAGGACCGGAAGATCCAGGGCATCATCGGGGACCTCTCCGTCCGGGAGAACATCATCATCGGCCTTCAGGCCAAAAAGGGCATGTGGAACCACATTCCCCTGAAGGAGCAGGAGCAAATCGCCGACGAGTACATCAAGCTGCTGCAGATCAAGGTCTCCTCTCCGGAGCAGCTGATCCGCAACCTCTCCGGCGGCAACCAGCAGAAGGCCATCATCGCCCGCTGGCTGGTGACGCAGCCGGATCTGCTGATCCTGGATGAGCCCACCCGCGGCATCGACATCGGCACCAAGACGGAGATCCAGAAAATGGTGATCCAGCTGGCCCGGGAGCAGCACATGTCCATTATCTTCATCTCCAGCGAGATTGACGAGATGACCCGCACCTGCACACGCCTGGCAGTCCTGCGGGACCGGCGGAAGGTGGCGGAACTGACCGGCGACGACATCAACTCCGACCGGGTGATGGCAGCCATTGCAGGAGGTGCCTAAATGATGGGAAAAGTGAAAAAGGTGACGTCCAACCACCTGTTTCTGCCGCTGTTTGCCCTGGCTCTGCTGCTGGTGTTCAACGCGTTTGCCACCCCCGGCTTTTTTGCCATTGAGTTCCAGAACGGCCAGTTTTACGGGCGCATTATTGACATTCTCAACCGGGCTTCGATCCTGGTGATCTTGTCCATGGGCATGACCTTCGTCATCGCCACCGGGGGCATCGACATCTCCCAAGGCTCTGTCATCGCCATCTCCGGCGCCATCTGCTGCTCCCTGATCGGCGGAGCAGGGGACGGCACCGCCAATATGCCGCTGCTGCCGGCCTGTCTGATCGCCGTGCTGGTCTGCGCCCTGTGCGGCGTGTGGAACGGCTTCCTGGTCTCCAAGCTGAAGATCCAGCCCATGGTGGCCACACTGATTCTGCTGACCGCCGGACGAGGCATCGCCATGCTGATTACCAAGGGGCAGAATGTCACCGTGTACTATGAGCCCTTCACCTACATCGGCACCACCATTCCCGGCAGCCCCCTGCCTACCACCATCTTCATTGCCGCCCTCATGGTGCTGTTTGTGGTTCTGATCCAGAAAAAGACGTCTGTGGGACTGTTCGTCCAGGCGGTGGGCATCAATGCCAACGCCGCCCGGCGCACGGGCCTCAAGGTCTCCTCCATCATCTTTATGGTGTACGTCTTCTCCGGCATCTGCGCCGGCATTGCCGGACTGATGGAATCCTCCATGATCGCGGCGGCGGACCCCAACAACGCCGGCCTCAACATGGAGATGGACGCCATCTTGTCCGTGGCCCTGGGCGGAACGCTTCTCAGCGGCGGCAAATTCTACATCGGCGGCTCCATCATCGGCGCCATCACCATCCAGACGATGACCACCACGCTGTACGCGCTGGGCGTCTCCTCGGAGCAGCTGCCGGTATACAAGGCCCTTGTGGTCATTTTGATCTGCCTCCTCCAGTCCGAAAAATTCAAGGGTGTTCTGGAGAAGCGCACAGCAGAAAAGGCGGTGAAGCAGAGATGAAGCAGAAGAGCAGCCTGAAAGACCGCCTGGTCGGTTCCCGGTATTTTTCCTTCGGCATCACCCTGAGCCTGTTCGTGCTGCTGTATGTGGTCGGCATGATGAACTACCGGGGCTTCATGAAGCCCCAGGTGTTCTGCAACCTGCTGATCGACAATGCGGCCCTGATTATTGCCACCATCGGCATCACCTTTGTCCTGCTGATCGGCGGGATTGACATCTCTATCGGCTCTGTGGTGGCGCTGACCTGTATGTCGTCGGCGCAGATGCTGCAGAACACGGGCCTGCCCGCGCCCGCCGTCATCCTGATCGTGCTGGCCATGGGGGCTGTGTTCGGCCTGGTCCAGGGCTGGCTGATTACGGAATTCAACATGCAGCCCTTCATTGTCACGCTGGCGGGGCAGTTCTTCGCCCGCGGCATGACGGCGATCATCTCCCGGGAGACGATTGTTATTGACAATCCCGTGTACACCTCGCTGGCGTCCGCGCGGATCTATGTCCTGCCCGGCGGATTCATCTCCGTGGGCGTGGTGATCGCGCTGGTGACGCTGGTTGCGGCCACATTGGTGCTGAAGTTCACCCGATTCGGCCGGAACATCTACGCGCTGGGCGGAAATGAGATGTCTGCGCAGCTGATGGGCCTTCCCACCAAACGGACGAAAATCCTCGCCTACGTGGTGTGCGGCTTCTGCTCGGCGCTGGCCGGTGTGGTCTACTCCCTCATCATGCTCTCCGGGTATCCCCTCCACGCCGTCAGCATGGAGATGGACGCCATCGCCTCCTCCGTGATCGGCGGCACGCTGATGTCCGGCGGCGTGGCCTTCCTGCCAGGCACCCTTCTCGGCGTGCTGATCCAGGGTGTGATCCAAACCTTCATCACCTTCCAGGGGACGCTCTCCGCCTGGTGGACGCGCATCATCATCGCCCTGCTGCTGTGCCTGTTCATTGTGATCCAGGCGGTGGTCAGCCGCAGCCGGCAGCGCCTCAACTCTGAGCACTGATTTTTCCCAATCTTCTTTTCTTCTTTTTTCCGGCACAGTCACCAGGCACGTCCTGGTGGCTGTGTCCATTTCAGGAGGTTTCGGCATGGACGCTTTACTCATCAAAACCGGCGGGCTGCTGCTGATCGTGGCGCTGGGATACCTTCTCAAGAGACGGGGCGTCTTTCAGCAGGGCGATGCCCGTCTGCTGTCCAGGATCATCGTCAACCTGACGCTGCCGGGGGCTCTCCTCTCCAGCTTCAGCGCGTTCAGGCTGGTTCCGTCCCTGCTGGCGGTTCTCGCCGCGGCAGCAGCCGCCAATGTCCTGCTGCTGGCTGTCTCCGCCCTGGTGACCCGGAGGCGGCCGGGGCCCGTCCGGGCGCTCTACCTGCTCAACGCCCCCAGCTACAACATCGGCACCTTTGTCCTGCCCTTTGTGCAGAGCTTTCTGCCGCCGGACATGCTGCTGGCCGTCTCCATGTTTGACGCGGGCAACAGCCCCTTCAACTGCGGCGGCGCCTATGCGCTGACGGCCGCCCTCACCGGCGGGGAGCGCCTGACGGTCCGCTCCGTTCTGGGCAGAATGCTCCGCTCCGTGCCCTTCGACACCTTTTTGGTCATTCTGCTCCTGGGGCTGCTCGGCCTGCGCCTGCCGCAGCCGGTTTACACCGTGGCGGGGATGTTCGGTCAGGCCAACGCCTTTCTGGCGATGCTGATGATCGGATTGCTGCTGGAGCCGCGGATTCCGCAGGAGAGCCGGTCCGACGTTCTGCGGGTGGTTCTGCTGCGCTACGGATTCGGCCTGGCGGCCTCCGCCGTCTGCTGGATGCTGCCGCTGCCTGCCGGGATCCGGCAGGTGCTGGCGCTGAGCCTTCTGGCGCCGGTGCCCTCTGTCTCCCTGGCCTACTGTGAGCGGTGCGGCTGTGATTCCGGCGCCGTGGGGGCGATCCACTCCCTCTGCATCCCCATCAGCCTGGCCTTTACGCTGCTGGTGTGCCTGATGTGATGGCGCCCGCTGCGTTGTGCTCCGGGCCGCGGCTGTTGGGAAGATGGACGCTTGCGCGTCTGGATTTATGGGCTGTTTCTGCCGGGGCGGCCTGGCGGCCCTTTGCGTCCTGTAAAAAATTCTTGGCTGTTGTCCTGGAGGGCGTAAGTCTGACAGGGAGACAGCTGTCCCGGAGAGGAGGGCGCAGATTTCCAGCTTCGCTCCCGGAGGGGGAGGAAAAGAAGAGTCATTCGTATGGAGGTCAACAGCGGCCACACACTCTATCTATGCTGGTTCGACCTTGGAAGTCTGGGCGCGAAGTAAATATGCCCCCCGGCTCTAAAGAGCCGGGGGGCGCAACAGTTTTCAGGTAATTCTTTACTTGGAAACGGTCACGGTGATATCGGTGGCAATTGCGCCGACATCGCTGATTGTGATGGTCTGGGTCTTGTTTCCGGTAGCATCACCAGTTCCGTTAGCAGTGACAGGGACCTTGGAACCGTCAGTGCTGTTAGCATTGAACTTGCTGCCGAAGGTGCTGGTGTTGTGAGTCAGAACGATCTTAACCTGACCGTTCGCCGCAACATACTCAGAACCCTCTGCAATTTCCACACTGATGGTTTTAGCATCAACCAGAGCCTGGACATCAGCGTCCAGCTTCAGGTTGACAACATAAACCTGGGTGGCCGTCACGGTGGCGTTCTTCACAGTGCCGCCATTGGGCTTGGTGTAAGTCCACTTTGCAGTGCCGCTAACATCCTCAACGGAGATATCGGTGCAGCCCTTGTCCTGCAGGATGGCGATGATGTCATCCTCACTCAGAGTGATCTTGCCGGCCTCACGGTAGTACTCGATGGTAGTGGTGGAGCCCAGGGACACATCACGGACCTCGATATCCTTGCTCAGCTCGGGCTTATCCTCGTCGGAGGACTTGTCATCGACTTCCTCGATCACCAGGAACTCGACCAGGTACTCGTCCACAACAGCGTAGACCTTGTCGTTGCTGTCCTTGGAGACAGAGCGGTAAGAGCTGGACTCAATGTTGCCATCCTCGTCCACATAGAAGAACTTGGCGTCATCGGCCACAGAGATGGTCTCGTTCTTGTCCTTGGTATCCAGGATAACGGTGTAGTCAGCAGAGACCTTATCCACGCCGGAGCCGGTCAGATACTGCTTGGTAGAGCCATCGGTATAAGTGGTATAAGCATTCAGCTTGGTGATAACGCCATACTTGTCGACAGAATAGCTCTTGAACATGCCGTTCTGGGTCTTGCCGAGGCTCTCGTCGACCTTCACGGTCTTGACTTCACCGTTGACAACAGCCTGGTACTCGTAGTAGTCGCCATCCTTGTCATGGATCAGGTTGGAGACGGACTCCTTGGCCAGGAACAGGGTATCCTTGCTGCTGTCCTCAATGATGGAGCTATCCTGCACGAAGATAAACATGACAGTAGCCATCTTGCCGGACTTGCAGTAAGCAAATGCTTCGACTTTGGCGCTGGAAGAAGCGCTGATGGTGGGAGCGTTCTTGATGCCGGTATAGACGCTGTAATCGTCGTTGCTATCGTCATACACCACGAACACCGTACTGCTGTTGGAAGTCACAGTCGTACCACGGGTCAGGGTGATGCCGGCCTTGTCGTTGATCATGGAGAAGTCGGTCACGCCGTCAGTATACGCACTACTACCATCGCCGAAGTTGACCTCATTGTTGCTGTCAGTCTCGTAGACCTTCTTGGAATCGACAGGCTTCAGGGTGTAGTCGCCATCTTCGTCCACACGATAGGTAACGATGGTGGCATTGGTGATCTTATCTTTGCCGTTGCTATAGTTCTCAGTGGTGTCAACGACCTTCTCAGTGCCGTCGGCGAACACCAGCAGAGCGCGGTTGCTGGAGAAGTTGCTCTTATCCTGGGTGTCGACCAGCAGGGCGTAGTCACCGATCTCGTCGTTCTGCTCGACATAGATCATGTAGCCATAGGCATCCAGATAAACAGTGTATTCCTCATCCACGCTGACATTGCCGATGTCCTCGCCAGCGATCATCTTAGAGGCGTTGTACTTGGTGCCGCCGATGGTGAGGGCTTTCTTCACGTCCTCGTCCTTCACGCTGTTCTCAGCGCGGGTTACGGTACCAGTGACCTCCTCAGCCAAAGCCACAGACTTGACTTCATCAGCAGACTGGGAGTAGGTGTACAGGACATAGGCGTCGTCCTCGAAGGTCTCGGCGGTCTCAAAGTCCTCGACACCATTTGCACCGTCGGGCTTCACATCCTCAACAGCGATCTCCACATAGGCGTCCTTGTTGCCCTTGGCAGCCACGGAACGGTTGATGGTGCCCACATAGGTGTTCACCATAGTGATCACGACGGTGTCGTCGTCATCATCATAGAAGACCTCGGTCAGAACGCCGTTGGCGCCGAACTCGGTGTCGTCGTCGTTCTTGGTGATGTCAACAGCCGCATTCTTCAGCTCAGCGCCGTCCTCATAGACGGTGACGTCCTTCTTGTCCACGCTGCTGCCCAGGTCCAGGTCGGCATAGATATCGTCCACGGCGACCTTGGCGGTGTAAGAAGCGTCAGCCTCCTTGGCGTAGGTGCCGATCTTCTCGGCCTTCAGACGCCACACGTTGGCGGGACGGGCGAAATCATCCGTGCCGTCGGACAGCTTCAGATCGTCGAAGTAACGCTCGGCGAACTGCATCTTGTTGTCCTCGCTGATGCTCTCGTTCTTGTCGTTGTTGACAACATCCTTCCGGCTGGAAGTGGTGTTGATGGTGATGTCACCCACAACGATGGTGTTCTGCTGGTCATACTCCACCATGGTGGCCTGCAGCATGTTGAACGCATACAGGGCAGCCTCCTGGCGGGTCACGGCCTTGGAGCCCACGAACTCGTCGTTGCCGTCGTCCAAGCCAATGCCCACGGCCTGCTTGATGACGGACACGGTCCAGTTGGCGCCGGTGTAGCCCTCGATGGAGCTGTCATAGCCCAGAGCGCCCAGCAGCATCTTCATGAACGCGTTGCCGCTCAGGGTGCCGGTGGGACGGAAGGTGCCGTCAGCATAGCCGCTGATGATACCCTGCTGAGAGCAGTAGGTGATGTAGCCCGCGAAGGTGTTGGTCACGGGAACATCCTTGAAGGGGGCGGTGCTGGCCGCCAGAGCAGATGCAGTGGTGGGGCCCAGGATCAGGTTGCAGATGATCTTGGCGGCCGCGCCACGGGTCAGGACATCATCGGGACGGAAGTCGCCGTCGGAATAACCGTCGACAACACCCAGGGCAGAGATCACATCCACAGCTTCTTTGTAGGTGATCTCGCTGTCGTCCGTGAAGTCCTTGGCGCCGGCGCTGACGGTGACCAGAGACATGGTCATCACCAGAGCAAGCACCAGAGAAAGGAACTTCTTCATTTGGGATTTCTCCTCCTTTAAAATATTTGCGGTCCGCCGGTATGCCTGCCGCCGGGTCTGAGATTCGTGTGGGGGCTAGCCAACCAACTTGTGTCGGCCTACACCAACCACAGAGCCGGCCGCCAGTGACACTCCCGCCGTCCGCAACGCCAATGTATCAGTGTTTTTCCGGATTGTCTACGGATTCGGCGCGATTGTTATTCAAACGAAACACGCCGTTCAAAAGCGTCTGATTCGTGGTAATTTATGTAACAAAAGTTGCAGATTTCCAAAAAAGAGAGAGGCGGGAAACCGGGGCTGCCCGGTCTCACGCCTCCTTCTGCAAGAGGATGTATTTCTGCCCGTCCTTGGCGATCTGGTGCTCCGCCAGCATCCGCTGGAGAATGGGCCAGCACTGGCGGGGGCCGATCCGCAGCACCCGGGCAATGTCCTGGCGGTAGGCAAACCCCGCCTCCGACAGGTACGCCAGGATCGCCTGCTCCTGGTCCTCCGGCGGCACCACCGTGCTGGGCAGGTAATAGCGGTTTCCCACTTTGGTCAGCTTTCCCCGGGCCACCATCTGCCGAAGCCGGTTGTAGGCTGTGTTCTTGGAGACCCGCAGAAGGGCCATCACCTCATTCCGGGTGATGGAGCCCTGGCGCCGGACAACGTCCAGCACCTGGTTCTCGCCGCCCACCCGGATGTCGTAGTCCAGGCGCAGGTCCCGCAGGGAGAGATCGTCCAGCCCGCCCTGCACCAGCGCCGCCCGCACCAGCTTGGACAGGCGGGTGCGCTCATAGGGGCGGCGGCTGCGGGGGGACATCAGGACCCACTCCGCCTCTGGCGGCGCCGCCTTGCGCAGCTTCTGGAGAATGGACAGGACGCCGCTGGTCAGGCGGACTTGCCGGTCCGGCAGGATAAGCCGCTCCTTCTGCAGGTCCACCTGGTCCCACCGCAGCGACGCGATCTCCTCCACCTGGAGCCCCAGCTGCCAGGTGAGCCACAGGGCCGCCCCGGCGGGGGTGTCCTGTTCCGCCTGCAGCAGCTTCCAGAGGGCGAACTCGTCGATCTGCGGCGCTGCCTTCCGGCGGATGCGGGTGGAGACCTTCTTCTCCGTCAGGTAGGCCGCGAAGTGGACGTTCATGGCGGCGGCCTCCAGCCCGGTGATCCGGGAGACGTACTGCCAGTCGTGACGTTCCAGCTGCCGCAGAACGTAGTCGTGGCGCAGGTCGATCAGGCGGACGGCCTTCAGGTCCCCGGCGTCCAGCGCGGCGCGGGCCAGGCGGGAGATGGACTGGGCCGCCAGGGGCTGCTGGTCCCGGTCCGACAGCACCACCCGTTCGCTGCTGCCGTTCCGCTCCCGACGCAGGGCCTCCAGCCAGGCGGCCAGCTCCGGGGCCAGCGGGACCGCCCGGTCCGGCAGCAGGAGCTGTTCGCCCAGCAGATCCACCTGAGCCCAGGTGAGGTGCTGGATTTCGTCCCGCATCAGACCGGCCATCCACGCCAGCCGCAGGATGGCTCCCGCGGCATCATTTGTATGCTGTTCCAGCACCCGGCAAAGCAAGGCTCCATCGGGGCGGTTGAGCGTGTAACTCTGCATGGCGTCTCCTCGTTTTGTTACGCTTGTGTGTCACAAAAATGACCTTCATGCTTTTGGAAGCCTGCGGGTGACGGAATCTTCTCTATAAGCTAACGTTTTTTGTGACAATTGTTATGCACGTGAAACCGCTTTTGAAAAAACTCCTAATCCATTGCACCACAATGGATACGGAGATTTTCTCACTCAAAATATACACTATAAGATAACTAAAATCAATATCTTATAGCATATTTTGAATGGACACGTTCCAGAATAGACTTATTCTAAAAGGAGCGTGAAACAGATGACAAAACAGGAGCGAGTCGCCATGGGGCACCGGCTGCGGCAGCAGAGGACCCTTCTGGGCCTCACCCGGGAGGAGTTTGCCGAGCTGGCGGATATCAGCGCCGGCTATTACGGCCAGATCGAGGTGGGGACCTCGCAGATGTCCATTGACACGCTGATTAAATTATCGAAGACGTCGCAGCTCTCAATGGAGTATATCCTTTTGGGAGAGGAGATTCAGCCCGATGCAGATCTGACCGCCATAGAGGCCCTGCTGGCCCGGTGCACGCCCCGGGAGGTCCGGCTGGCTGAGAAGGTCCTCCGGCTGTTTCTGCTGCGGGGAGACGCATAGCGGGCCTGCGGCGGCCGGATAGATCTGCGCCCGCTGGGTTGAAAAACCGGATCCACTTCTTGATTCGGCGGCCGCCATCCACTAAAATAGGGAGGTAAACCCGCAGGGCGGAGAAACGGATATGCGAGAAAGGACGGGATCCCATGGAACTGCAGAAGGGACAGAAGTGCAAACTGGCGGACCTGACCGGAAGCGGACAGCTGCGAATCTCCGTGACGGTGTCCCTGCCGGGGAGCGAGGCGGACGTGACCTGCTTCGGCGTGGACGGAGCGGGGAAGTTGTCCGACGACCGTTATTTTATTTTTTACAACCAGACCAGTTCGCCGGAGGGCGCCGTCTCCATGCACCAGTCCGGGGAGTCCACGGTATTCTCGGTGGACCTGAACCGCCTTCCGGGCTTCCTGCAGAGGCTGGTGGTGACGGTGGCGGCGGAGAGCGGCACCATGCAGGCGCTGGCCCGGGGACTCCTGACGCTGGAAGGAGAGTTGGACCGGGCGGCCTATGTCTTCACCGGTGCGGGGTATCAGCAGGAGAAGGCCCTGATTCTCTGCGAGGTGTACCGCAAGGATGGGATTTGGCGCTTTTCCGTGGTGGACAGCGGCTTCAACGGGGGACTCTCCGCCCTGCTGGCCCACTTCGGCGGGGAGGAGGTCAAGCCTGACCCGCCGACCCCGGCACCCGCTCCGCCGGAGCCGAAGGTGAATCTCTCCAAAATCAGCCTGAAGAAGAGCGGAGAGAGCCACAAGATCGACCTGACGAAAAACCGTCGGCGCATCCACGTGAACCTGAACTGGGACCAGCGGCGGGGCCTGTTCAGCCGGGGCATCGACCTGGATCTGGCCTGTATGTACCGGCTGAAGGACGGGCGGCAGGGGGTCATCCAGGCCCTGGGCAACAGCTTCGGTGTCGCCGATCAGCCCCCCTACATCAAGCTGGACAAGGACGACCGCTCCGGCGCCAGCGCCAACGGCGAAAACATGGACTTCTTCCGGCCGGAGCTGATCGACTTCGCCGTGGTTTTCGCCTTCATCTATGAGGGCGTGCCCAACTGGCGGTCCACCAACGCCCGGGTGGTGTTGAGCCAGCAGGGGGCGCCGGATATTGAGGTCCAGATCGACAACCCCAACAGCAACGAACGGTTCTGCGTCCTGGCCAGCCTCACCGGCCGGGACGGCGGGCTGGAGGTCCGGCGGGAGGACTTGTTTTTCAACAGCCACCGGGCTGTGGACGCCCATTACCACTTCGGCTTCCGCTGGGTGGCGGGCCACAAATAACACGGGAGAGGAGCCGAAGTCATGTTGGATTTGCAGCGGGGACAGAAGATCTCCATTCAAACCGTCTGCCGGACCTGGACCCTGGAGGTGGAGCTGCGGCATCAGGGGCCCCTGGCGGTCGACGTGTCCTGCTTTGGCCTGGACAGCGCAGGCCGCCTCTCCGACGAGCGGTATTTTCTTTTCTATAACCAGCGGCGCTCGCCGGAAGGGGCCATGGCCCTCTCTGAGGGAGCATCCGGCGGAACGGCCCGATTCCAGGTGGATCTGGCGGCCCTGCCGGACCATATCCAGCGGCTCTCCTTCACTGCCGCCATTGACGGCGGCCGCACCCTGCGGGAGCTGGAACAGGGCAGCATCGGTCTGTGGGTCAGAGGGGAGGAGATGGCCCGGTATGCCTACGCGGGGAACGAGTTCTCCGGGGAGCGAGCCATCGTGGCCGGCGAGCTCTACCGGAAAAACGGGGACTGGAAGTTCAGCGCCGTGGGCCGGGGCTTCAACGGCGGCCTCCGGGCCCTGGTGGAGAGCTTCGGCGGCGTGGTGTCAGACCCGGTCCCGCCGCCTCCGCCGCCTGTCCGGACAGCTGTGTCTGCCCGGACAACCCGGCAGCCGGCCGCGCCCGCCGGCGGTCCGCCTCCTTCCGTGGGGGACATCCTGCGCTCCCTGCCGCCCCATGTCTGCACCCGCATGGAGGGGCTGGCCCGCCGCTGCCAAGGGGACCTGGACTTCCTGGCGCCGTTGTACAAAGCCTCCTTTGCAGCACTGGCCCAGGTGCCCCGGGCAGCGGAGAGGGACCTTCAGACGGTCCTGTGCGCCGATGCCTCCGGCTCCATGTTCGACCTGTACCGCGGGGGCCGGGTCCAGCAGATGTTCGACAAGTTCTTCGCCCTGTCCTCCACCCTGTCAGACAGCGGCGCCCTGGACTGCTGGGCCTTTGCTGCGAAGAGCCGCCAGCTGGAGCCGGTGACGCTGGATAACATCCGGGACTACACCTTCTCTCAGGCCGGCGGATACGAGCGGTGGATGAGCATGCTCAACTACCAGTACAACAACGAGCCGGAGGCCATGCGGGACATCATGATGATCTACGGCGGCCTGCGCAGGCCCATTCTGGTGCTGTTCCTGACGGATGGCCGGTTGCAGTCCGACTGGGAGATCGAGGAGATCCTCATCAAGACCTCCCGTTTCCCCGTGTTCTGGCAGTTCATCGGCCTCTATGGCGAAGAGTACGGCGTGCTGAATCACCTGGATGAGATCGACGGCCGCCACACCCAGAACGCCGCCTTTTTGAAGATGGAGGATTTCGACGATTTCATGGACAGCGGCTTTTACCGGACCATTTTCGCAAACACGGCCGCTTGGCTGGAGGAGCTGGACCGGAAGCAGATGCTGCCGTAGAGGAGATGCGCTGGGGCGGATGCTATTTACGGGGCAGCAGGGGGCGGGAGCCGAGGCATGGGACTTTTTCGGGTGTCAAATGATGCGGAGGCTGTGAAAAGCCCCTGGGATGGAACCCGGCGCATCAGGGATTTTGCCGCTGGGCATTGCGCACTCCAGCTGATGCGGCCCTGCGGGATACCCCTGGTTGCCCGGAGCGGCAGGCCGTGAGGCTGCGGGATGGCTGTGCCTTCGGATGCGGCACGTCTCCATGCTTCTGTCAGGGGCCATCCCGGTGCTCTCGGGTTTGCGTTACCCCCTTGCCCGGACAGGAAAAAGAAGGTATAATCATTTTGTTCCATCACAGCGGGCGGACAGCCCGCGGCAAGGAGAAACTGAGGAGGTCTTCTTATGCTGTGCACGAGAGAAGTCACGGTCCAGGTCCCTGACGGCCTGCACCATCAGACGGCGGCCCGGTTCATCCAGACTGCCAACCGCTTTACCAGCGTTGTCCGCGTCGTATACGGCGACAACAACGTCAATGCCAAAAGCCTGCTGGGTGTGCTCTCCCTGTCCATCGGAGCGGGGACGCGGATCACGATCACCGCAGACGGAGCGGATGCCGGAGAGGCGCTGGATGCGCTGGAGCAGTGCCTTGCCGGGGCGTGAGCCTTTGGAGCAGACCTGATCTCCTGAATCAAAGAGGGGCCGCCGGCAAAGCCGGCGGCCCCTCTTTACAGAAATGCGCGGGGACCGGACAGGCATCCGGTCCCCGCGCACTCTGAGATTGATCGTCTGACAAGCGTCAGTCTGCCGTCTCCTCCCGGCCGACCTTCACGCCCATCTTGTCCTCGTAATACTTGACCAGCGCCGCCTGGTCCTCGTCGATGTGGCCGTTGTCGTTCATCCAGTCCATCACGTGGAGGACCACATCTGTCAGCGGCGTGTCGATGTCCAGCTTGTGGGCATAGTGCTTGGCGTTCAGGATGTCCTTCCGGTGGACGGCGATCCGCGCGCCGGGGGTGTAGTCCCGCTTGATGATCTTGGGCACCTTGTTGTCGTACATGGGACCGCCGGCAAAGCCGCCCCGGGTGGCCTCGAACGTGGTCTGCAGGTCGATGCCCGCCTTGGCCGCGAAGGCATAGCCCTCCGCAATGGCCACCAGGATGGCGCCGCCGATCATGTTGTTCACCAGCTTGGTGACGCTGCCGCTGGCGGGGCCGCCGGTGTAAACGGGACTGCCCATGCAC
>OJSK01001680.1_pt1 | contig 15917 bp, 8 predicted proteins | sample 1599461 | NCBI WGS metagenome assembly OJSK01 (sample SAMN04168658, study PRJEB22393) | human gut metagenome | biome: human gut microbiome; feature: stool | host: Homo sapiens | collected 2014-03-24 | reverse complement strand
TGAAAGACCTCTTTCAAGGCAGCATGGAAACGCAAATGACCCTCATGAAAATGACGGATGTTGTCTGTGACGACCTCAAAGCCCGTATCGGCATAGACAGGGCAAAAGGAACTTACCCCAGTTATCACTATATGCGTCTGACACTTGCTGAGTTCATTGAATATCAGTACAAGGTCAGGGATTTGGCATTCGGACAATTGACAGAACAGTTCATCCACGACTATCAGGCTTTCGCTACGAAAGAAAAAGGGTATGCGATTGACACCGTCCGCCACCATCTTGCCATCCTGAAGAAAATATGTCACCTTGCCTACAAGAAGGGGTATTCCGAAAAATGCCATTTCCAACATTTCGCCCTGCCCCGGCAATCGGAAAGGACACCGCGAGCACTGAGCCGCGAATCGTTCGAGAAAATCCGAGACGTGGAAATACCTGCTTACAGAAAATCCCATATGCTGGCACGTGACCTTTTTCTGTTCGCCTGCTATACGGGCGTGTCATACGCCGATGTGGTTTCCATCACGGACGAGAACCTGTACACGGATGACAGCGGGGCATTGTGGCTGAAATACCGCCGGAAAAAGAACGAACACCGTGCGAGTGTGAAGCTCCTTCCCGAAGCGTTGGCATTGCTTGAAAAATACAAGGACGAGACAAGGGAAACCTTGTTCCCTTTACTTCGTTGGTCAAATCTCAGACGACATATGAAAGCGTTGGCGGCACTGGCAGGCATCAAGGACGACTTGTGCTACCATCAGGCGAGGCACAGCTTCGCCTCGCTTATTACGCTTGAAGCAGGTGTGCCTATTGAGACCATCAGCAGGATGCTGGGACACTCTGACATTGCCACGACACAGGTCTATGCCCGTGTCAGCCCGAAGAAACTTTTCGAGGATATGGACAAGTTCATAGAAGCCACCAAAGATTTTCAATTAGTTCTTTAACCATTTAATACAGAAAACGATATGCGAAGCACATTTTCACTTTTGCCCTACATTAACCGCAACAAGGTAAAGGCTGACGGTACGACTGCCATACTTTGTCGTATAACCATTGACGGAAAGCAGACCGCCATAAGCACAGGTATCTATTGCCGACCGGAATACTGGAACAGCAAGAAGAATGAGATAAAAACTATACGGGAGAACAACCGCTTACGGGAATACCTGCGTCTGACGGAAGAAGCCTACAATGAGATACTGAAATCGCAAGGCGTGGTCAGTGCCGAGATGCTGAAAAACCACATATCCTTGAACAACATTCATCCGACTACCTTATTGCAAATGGGAGAATGGGAACGTGGGCGATTGAAGAAACATTCCGAGGAAATAAACTCCACATCTTCCTATCGGGCTTCAATGTACTATCAAAAGTACCTGACGGACTTTATAGTGTCAATCGGGAAAAAGGATATACCTCTTGAAGAAGTGACGGAGGACTTCGGTAAGTCCTACAAATTCCACTTGAAGAAATGCAAGAACTTCGGTGTTTCCCAAACCAACCATTGCCTGCGTTGGTTGAACCGCCTGTTGTACCTTGCAGTCGATAAGGAGATTCTCCGTGTAAATCCCTGCGAGGACATGGAATATGAAGCCAAGCCGGAAGCAAGGCACAGGTATATCAGTCGTGAGGAGTTCAAGAAGATACTTTCCACACCGATGTATGACAAGCGTATGGAATTGGCAAGACGGGCTTTCACCTTCTCGACCCTGACCGGACTGGCGTATGCGGACATACAATTGCTGCATCCCCACCATATCGGGACAAATGCGGAGGGCAGACGCTACATCCGCATCAACCGCAAGAAAACAAAGGTGGAAGCGTTCATACCCTTACATCCCATAGCGGAGCGTATATTGTCGTTGTATAATACGACCGATGACGAGAAGCCCGTGTTTCCTCTTCCTAACCGTGATGCCCTGTGGTTTGAGGTTCACGAGTTGGGAATAACCATAGGGAAAGAGGAAAACTTGACCTATCACCAAAGTCGACACAGCTTCGGCACTTTTCTGATTTCAGCGGATATACCGATTGAGAGTATCGCCAAGATGATGGGACATTCCAATATCCGCACAACTCAAGGATATGCACGGATAACCGATGATAAAATCTCCAAGGATATGGACAAGCTGATGGAACGCAGGAAAAAACAATCGGCTGACGAAAAAAGAACAGACAACTAAAAAAACGAAGCATTATGGATAGAGGAATAATAACAATCAGTGAAATGGGTGCAGTCACTATGCCGACCGCACCTGTATGGATGACGCAATTTGAGATTGCCGACTTATTCGGAGTGTTCTCATGTGATGTTCGCAAGGCGATTCATTCCATATACAAAAACAAGGAGCTGAACGAAGTTGAAACGAGGAAGTATATCAAACAACCGGACAGCATCAGTTATGATGTTTATAACCTTGAAATGATTATAGCCGTTGCATTCAGGATATGCAGTAAAGAAAGTGTATCGCTCAGACGGTTTGTAATCAATGGAATCAGAACCACCAAGAGAGAAACACCGTTTACGCCGTTCGTTTCCTGTAACAGAGGTAACAACCTATGGTATAGTTGAAATCCATTCCGCCAGTCACTCGTTATCGATGTCGGATGCAAAGGTAGCGTATGGCTTTGACGGCAGAGGCAAGGTCAGGCGGCAAAGCCGTTTCGGGCTGAATCTTCCTCAAACGAGTTTGAGCGTATTCAGCCCGAAAATCTTGCCACTGCCTACCATACGCTTGAAAGGCATCCAGCAACGGAAACTATTGATTGAAAACTCAAAAGATGGAAGAATGCTTGGGAACAAGACTTTATGACGTAGTTTGCAGAATTTCACGAGCAAATATTGCAGTTTGCGAGCATATAAATCACTGTCTCATAATATATTCTCGAATAAAGTTTGTATATTTGCAGATAAAATCAATTCAATATGGCAAAGGACGAAAACAAAAACTGTTTTGTACTCATGCCTATTGCTGATTGTGATGGATATGAGAAAGGACATTTTGCTCATGTTTATGACGATATTATAAAACCTGCAATAGACAAAACAGAGTATACTGCAATAAGAGCTGATGAAGTAAAGGAAACCAACTTTATCCATTTAGATATACTGAAAAAACTTATAGATGCACCAATAGCTGTTTGTGATTTAAGTACACGTAACCCCAATGTGTTGTTTGAATTGGGAATACGGCAAGCATTTGATAAACCTGTCGTTTTAATACAAGAAAAAGGTACTCCTAAAATATTCGATATAGCCCCTTTGAGATATCTTGAATACTCAAAAGAGATGAAATATCATGAAGTCTTGGAAAGTCAAAAAAAACTACAAGAAGCTATTGAAGCGACTAAAGCCGCAGAAGGGGATTCGGGGAATATAAATTCTATTGTAAAGTTAATGGCTTTAAGCTCTCCAGCAATTATACCTAATCTTGACAACTCCAACAAAGAAGTGCTTGCCTTAGATGTTATGCGTTCACAAATGAATGACCTAAAAATGATGATGGAAATGATTGTACATGAGGGACGAAAAGGTATATCAAGGCGTAGTTCTATTGCAGCTATTGAATATGAAAGAATTGTTAATAGATTAGATAAGATTTCTTCCTTGAAAATGGATATCGAACAAGCAGATCGAGAATATGCAAAATTGATGCGCGATACAGAGGAAGTTATGATGAATTGTGGAGGTGAGTTAGATCATAGGATGTTCAAATATTTAATGGATAAGATTTATCGGCAAAGAGATGAGTTTTTTTCAACCCGATAAAATGTTGTTAAAAGTCCATTCCGCCAGCCACTCGTTACCGATGTCGGATGCAAAGGTAGCGTATGGTTATGACGCAGAGGCAAGGTCAGGCGGCGATGCCGTTTCGGGCAGAATCTTCCTCAAACGAGTTTGAGCGTATTCAACCCGAAAACCTTGTCACTGCCCGCCACACGCTTGAAAGGCATCCGGCAACGGAAACAAGCGACTAACGGAAAAATCAGAAAATAGAAAGGAACCGCTTACAGACGAAGCAAGATATCGGTGCTTCATCTGTAAGCCGTTCCTTTTCTTTTTGCTGGAATCCTATTGCTCCGCAATCATAGGACAGACGGCAAACTGCGCTCCTTCAAGAAAATCAGATTGCAGCCTGTCGGTAGGCAGAGCGATAGCCGTCATTCAGCATCCTTTCGATGTCGGATTCACGGTAGAGGATTTTGCCGCCCAGCTGGATATAGGCGATACGCCCTTCATTGCGATAGTCCTGAAGCGTCCGGCGGCTCACCTTCAGCCGTGCAGACACCTCCTTGTCGGTGAAGAAACGCTCACCGCCCAATGTCGGGCGGTAGTTGGCGGTCAGATGCTCTATATTGTCAAGCAGTCGATCAAGGCTGCTCATGAAGTGGATTATCCACTCGCTGTCTTTGTTAATCAGTTCGTTCATATTGCTCTGGATTTAGTGGGATTATTGTAATTACTCTATTCGTTTATCAGATTGTCCTGCCTTTGAACCTCGCTTCTTTTCTCCTGTCCTCCACGATGGAGACGATACGTTTCACATCTTCGGAACGGTAGTAGGTTTTGTGATTGATTTGCGAGTATGCCAACGTGCCGTTATCCCGAAGTGTCTGCAACGTGCGTGGGCTGATGTTGAGCATCCGGCACACGTCCTGATTGTCCATCCACTCGCTCATTGTCTTTTCCCCGTGCCGATGGCAGATGGCATCCATTCGGTGGACGAAACGATCGAACTTGGCGACCATCGCCTCAAAGGTCTTTCTTTCGATTGATACGATTTCCATATTGTCTTTTTTTGTTGTTATTGTTTCTTTTGCTGCAAAGGAATATAGAATCTACTGTCCGGCAATGACATTTCCAAAAGTGGCAGCGTGTTGCGCCGATATGGTAGCGTTTGTCCGGGTTATCGTTTGTCGATTCCCTGTGAGCAAGCCTATGTCCCATGATTTCCTCTCCGCCTTTTAGGACTGCTGTTATTCCTTTTGCCACAAAGAAAGACATAATCCGATACCTGACAATGGATATTACCATTACTGGTAGTATGTGGCACAGGGTGGTAGAGGTTGGCACACGTTGTAAGTGGTGTTAATCCCCTTGATTCCGGAAATTAGGAATGCGGCAAGAGTAAAGATAAGGGCTTAAATCAAACTTGCCCTTTATCTCACCTTTATCCGTTCCGCTATTCATCTCCGGCAAATCGTAGAAGTCCTCACCGCTGTTTCCATCACCATTTTGCAGAACCGCACAAAATTGTCTAAGAGAATCCAAACGCTTGAATGACTGCACTAAAGCACCTTACTTTGCTCCTGATAATCGGTCGAGGTGCTGACCAAGACCACATTCAATAACTTAATCAATTTGTTTTTTTACAATGAAAAGAGAAGCAAACATTACAGAGCAGCAGGCTCGTGAAATCGTGGAAAAGATGGGACACAGGGAATCCTACACTTCCAAGTCTGTGAATGACTTCTACAGGAGCATCGGTCTGGATCCGGAGGAGCCGGAACAGCCCGACAAGACCGTCACGGAAGAAGCGGAGACCGCTATGACGGATGAACTGTCAGGTGTGACGACCGGAAAAGTGACAATGCCGCAGAAGCGTGTAAGTGGCAAGCAGCGCAGGCTGTCTTTGGAGGAGTACCGCACCACCTATCTCCAAATCCCCAAGATTATCAACCGCAAGCCCGTGTTCGTCAGTGAGACGGTGCGTGACGAACTGGACAGGGTTGTCCGCTACCTCGGTGGAAAGGGCATGAGCGCATCCGGACTTATCGAGAACCTTGTCCGCCTGCACCTCGAAGCCTACCGGAATGACATCGAGCAGTGGCGCAAACTCTGACGGGATTATGGTGTAACCGGTTGAGCCGTTGGATGCACTTCATCGGTTCGACCGATACACAAAGTGAGTTATTACTCTCGGAAATCAATCCGACAGGCGGAGGATTTTTGTGTCCTCAAAGACACAGCAAGGTATGTTTTCAGTTACTCGGATGTTCCGGAGTAACTGAAAACCCTTGCACCGCCGTGGGCAGAATTATCCTCCGCAGTCGGATAATTTCGGGGGTTCTTAATCAAAGATTAAACAATGGATGAACCATTAAATTAAAAGAACAAGAGAATGGAAAAGAAGAGTAAGTACGGGAGAATGTTCGTGCAAGCGAGTGCAGAGCCAAACTCGTTTGAGCTATGCCGAGTGCAGCCGAAGATGCGTGGACGAAATCCCAAATTGAACCCGAAGACGCACTGCGTGATGGTGCGCTTCGATGATGAGGAATGGAACAGGTTTCTCACGATGTACGAGGAATCAGAGGTGTACGCGAAAGCCGTCTTCCTGAAGGCGCACTTCTTCGGGCAGAAGTTCAAGGTGCTGAAAGTGAACAAGACGATGGTGGACTACACGACCAAGCTGTCCGACTTCCACGCACAGTTCCGTGCCATCGGTACGAACTACAATCAGGTAGTCAAAGAGCTGCGCTACCATTTTTCGGAGAAGAAGGCGATGGCGTTGCTCTACCGATTGGAGAAGCATACCATCGACCTTGTGAAATTGAGCCGGGAGATTGTAGAGCTTTCAAGGGAGATGTGGGCTAAGTGGGAACAATCAAAATCCGACTGATATGGCATCGGTAAAGGTCAAGTTCCGCCCATCCACCGTGAACGGCAGGGAGGGCACACTTTACTATCAGGTCATCCACAACCGTGTGGTCAGACAGATAAACACCGAGTATAAACTTTTCGCTTCGGAATGGGATTGCCATTCCGAAACGGTTGTCTTACACCATCTGTCAACAGGACAAGAGAGGAACAATTATCTGCTTTCAATCGGTTCACGCATCAAGTGGGACAAGGAGAGGCTGAACAAAATCATACATACGTTATCCCAATCCGGCACATTTGTTGCGGATGATATAGTCATGCGCTTTCATAACAACAGGCAAGAACTGTCGTTTAATGCTTACATCAGACAGCAGATAGCGAGATTGAAACGCCTGGGGAAGATACGTACCTCGGAAACTTATACAGCCGCTCTCAGAAGTTTCAGCGGTTTTATGAATGACAGTGATGTCTTGTTTGACCAACTTAATGCGGATTTGTTTGCGGAATACGAGGCTTATTTGAAAGGTAGGGGAAATACGCCCAATACCATATCCTTCTATATGCGTATTCTGAAAGCCGTCTATAACCGTGCGGTGGAAGATGGATTGACGGAGCAACGGCATCCGTTCAAGTCCGTCTATACGGGAGTGGAGAAAACTATGAAACGAGCCTTGTCGCTCAATGACATCAGACGAATCAAAGGACTGGACTTGTCATTGAAACCCAATCTTAACTATGCCCGTGATATGTTCCTGTTCTGTTTCTATACAAGGGGAATGTCATTCATCGACATGGCTTATCTGAGAAAGAAGGATTTGCAGAATGGCACTCTTTCCTATCGCAGACGGAAGACGGGACAACAGTTGTTCATCAAATGGGAAAGGTGTATGCAAGAGATTCTTGACAAATATCCGGTAAATGAAACGGAATACTTCTTGCCCATCATTACAAAACGGGACGAAGATTATCGGAAGCAATACGCCAACGAACTTCACCAAGTGAACCATCTGTTGAAGAAAATAGGGAAGCAACTGGATTTGCCAATCCCCTTGACGATGTATGTTGGTCGGCATTCGTGGGCAAGTATCGCCAAGAGCCGTAATGTGCCTATCTCTGTCATCAGTGAAGGCATGGGGCATGATTCGGAGAACACTACGCTGATTTACCTTGCTTCATTGGATACATCTGTGGTGGATAAAGCTAATAAGAAGATACTGGATTTGCTGTAAAACAGTGAATGTTTAGCGAATCTATCCAACGCTTGGCAAGAGACGGTCACTAAGATTTATTTTGCTGAAACATAATAACTTGCGGTTTATTTTAGTAGAAATTCGGTAAACATTTGGTGTTTTTCGCAAAACAAAAACACAGCAACAAGTAAGATTTTCAGCGTTTTATGGTCAAATGATCATTATTTTGCGTAACTTTGCCTTGTAATATCCGTCTCTTGCCAAGCGTTGGATAGATTCGCTAAACATTCACTGTTTTACAGCAAATCCAGTATCTTCTTATTAGCTTTATCCACCACAGATGTATCCAATGAAGCAAGGTAAATCAGCGTAGTGTTCTCCGAATCATGCCCCATGCCTTCACTGATGACAGAGATAGGCACATTACGGCTCTTGGCGATACTTGCCCACGAATGCCGACCAACATACATCGTCAAGGGGATTGGCAAATCCAGTTGCTTCCCTATTTTCTTCAACAGATGGTTCACTTGGTGAAGTTCGTTGGCGTATTGCTTCCGATAATCTTCGTCCCGTTTTGTAATGATGGGCAAGAAGTATTCCGTTTCATTTACCGGATATTTGTCAAGAATCTCTTGCATACACCTTTCCCATTTGATGAACAACTGTTGTCCCGTCTTCCGTCTGCGATAGGAAAGAGTGCCATTCTGCAAATCCTTCTTTCTCAGATAAGCCATGTCGATGAATGACATTCCCCTTGTATAGAAACAGAACAGGAACATATCACGGGCATAGTTAAGATTGGGTTTCAATGACAAGTCCAGTCCTTTGATTCGTCTGATGTCATTGAGCGACAAGGCTCGTTTCATAGTTTTCTCCACTCCCGTATAGACGGACTTGAACGGATGCCGTTGCTCCGTCAATCCATCTTCCACCGCACGGTTATAGACGGCTTTCAGAATACGCATATAGAAGGATATGGTATTGGGCGTATTTCCCCTACCTTTCAAATAAGCCTCGTATTCCGCAAACAAATCCGCATTAAGTTGGTCAAACAAGACATCACTGTCATTCATAAAACCGCTGAAACTTCTGAGAGCGGCTGTATAAGTTTCCGAGGTACGTATCTTCCCCAGGCGTTTCAATCTCGCTATCTGCTGTCTGATGTAAGCATTAAACGACAGTTCTTGCCTGTTGTTATGAAAGCGCATGACTATATCATCCGCAACAAATGTGCCGGATTGGGATAACGTATGTATGATTTTGTTCAGCCTCTCCTTGTCCCACTTGATGCGTGAACCGATTGAAAGCAGATAATTGTTCCTCTCTTGTCCTGTTGACAGATGGTGTAAGACAACCGTTTCGGAATGGCAATCCCATTCCGAAGCGAAAAGTTTATACTCGGTGTTTATCTGTCTGACCACACGGTTGTGGATGACCTGATAGTAAAGTGTGCCCTCCCTGCCGTTCACGGTGGATGGGCGGAACTTGACCTTTACCGATGCCATATCAGTCGGATTTTGATTGTTCCCACTTAGCCCACATCTCCCTTGAAAGCTCTACAATCTCCCGGCTCAATTTCACAAGGTCGATGGTATGCTTCTCCAATCGGTAGAGCAACGCCATCGCCTTCTTCTCCGAAAAATGGTAGCGCAGCTCTTTGACTACCTGATTGTAGTTCGTACCGATGGCACGGAACTGTGCGTGGAAGTCGGACAGCTTGGTCGTGTAGTCCACCATCGTCTTGTTCACTTTCAGCACCTTGAACTTCTGCCCGAAGAAGTGCGCCTTCAGGAAGACGGCTTTCGCGTACACCTCTGATTCCTCGTACATCGTGAGAAACCTGTTCCATTCCTCATCATCGAAGCGCACCATCACGCAGTGCGTCTTCGGGTTCAATTTGGGATTTCGTCCACGCATCTTCGGCTGCACTCGGCATAGCTCAAACGAGTTTGGCTCTGCACTCGCTTGCACGAACATTCTCCCGTACTTACTCTTCTTTTCCATTCTCTTGTTCTTTTAATTTAATGGTTCATCCATTGTTTAATCTTTGATTAAGAACCCCCGAAATTATCCGACTGCGGAGGATAATTCTGCCCACGGCGGTGCAAGGGTTTTCAGTTACTCCGGAACATCCGAGTAACTGAAAACATACCTTGCTGTGTCTTTGAGGACACAAAAATCCTCCGCCTGTCGGATTGATTTCCGAGAGTAATAACTCACTTTGTGTATCGGTCGAACCGATGAAGTGCATCCAACGGCTCAACCGGTTACACCATAATCCCGTCAGAGTTTGCGCCACTGCTCGATGTCATTCCGGTAGGCTTCGAGGTGCAGGCGGACAAGGTTCTCGATAAGTCCGGATGCGCTCATGCCCTTTCCACCGAGGTAGCGGACAACCCTGTCCAGTTCGTCACGCACCGTCTCACTGACGAACACGGGCTTGCGGTTGATAATCTTGGGGATTTGGAGATAGGTGGTGCGGTACTCCTCCAAAGACAGCCTGCGCTGCTTGCCACTTACACGCTTCTGCGGCATTGTCACTTTTCCGGTCGTCACACCTGACAGTTCATCCGTCATAGCGGTCTCCGCTTCTTCCGTGACGGTCTTGTCGGGCTGTTCCGGCTCCTCCGGATCCAGACCGATGCTCCTGTAGAAGTCATTCACAGACTTGGAAGTGTAGGATTCCCTGTGTCCCATCTTTTCCACGATTTCACGAGCCTGCTGCTCTGTAATGTTTGCTTCTCTTTTCATTGTAAAAAAACAAATTGATTAAGTTATTGAATGTGGTCTTGGTCAGCACCTCGACCGATTATCAGGAGCAAAGTAAGGTGCTTTAGTGCAGTCATTCAAGCGTTTGGATTCTCTTAGACAATTTTGTGCGGTTCTGCAAAATGGTGATGGAAACAGCGGTGAGGACTTCTACGATTTGCCGGAGATGAATAGCGGAACGGATAAAGGTGAGATAAAGGGCAAGTTTGATTTAAGCCCTTATCTTTACTCTTGCCGCATTCCTAATTTCCGGAATCAAGGGGATTAACACCACTTACAACGTGTGCCAACCTCTACCACCCTGTGCCACATACTACCAGTAATGGTAATATCCATTGTCAGGTATCGGATTATGTCTTTCTTTGTGGCAAAAGGAATAACAGCAGTCCTAAAAGGCGGAGAGGAAATCATGGGACATAGGCTTGCTCACAGGGAATCGACAAACGATAACCCGGACAAACGCTACCATATCGGCGCAACACGCTGCCACTTTTGGAAATGTCATTGCCGGACAGTAGATTCTATATTCCTTTGCAGCAAAAGAAACAATAACAACAAAAAAAGACAATATGGAAATCGTATCAATCGAAAGAAAGACCTTTGAGGCGATGGTCGCCAAGTTCGATCGTTTCGTCCACCGAATGGATGCCATCTGCCATCGGCACGGGGAAAAGACAATGAGCGAGTGGATGGACAATCAGGACGTGTGCCGGATGCTCAACATCAGCCCACGCACGTTGCAGACACTTCGGGATAACGGCACGTTGGCATACTCGCAAATCAATCACAAAACCTACTACCGTTCCGAAGATGTGAAACGTATCGTCTCCATCGTGGAGGACAGGAGAAAAGAAGCGAGGTTCAAAGGCAGGACAATCTGATAAACGAATAGAGTAATTACAATAATCCCACTAAATCCAGAGCAATATGAACGAACTGATTAACAAAGACAGCGAGTGGATAATCCACTTCATGAGCAGCCTTGATCGACTGCTTGACAATATAGAGCATCTGACCGCCAACTACCGCCCGACATTGGGCGGTGAGCGTTTCTTCACCGACAAGGAGGTGTCTGCACGGCTGAAGGTGAGCCGCCGGACGCTTCAGGACTATCGCAATGAAGGGCGTATCGCCTATATCCAGCTGGGCGGCAAAATCCTCTACCGTGAATCCGACATCGAAAGGATGCTGAATGACGGCTATCGCTCTGCCTACCGACAGGCTGCAATCTGATTTTCTTGAAGGAGCGCAGTTTGCCGTCTGTCCTATGATTGCGGAGCAATAGGATTCCAGCAAAAAGAAAAGGAACGGCTTACAGATGAAGCACCGATATCTTGCTTCGTCTGTAAGCGGTTCCTTTCTATTTTCTGATTTTTCCGTTAGTCGCTTGTTTCCGTTGCCGGATGCCTTTCAAGCGTGTGGCGGGCAGTGACAAGGTTTTCGGGTTGAATACGCTCAAACTCGTTTGAGGAAGATTCTGCCCGAAACGGCATCGCCGCCTGACCTTGCCTCTGCGTCATAACCATACGCTACCTTTGCATCCGACATCGGTAACGAGTGGCTGGCGGAATGGACTTTTAACAACATTTTATCGGGTTGAAAAAAACTCATCTCTTTGCCGATAAATCTTATCCATTAAATATTTGAACATCCTATGATCTAACTCACCTCCACAATTCATCATAACTTCCTCTGTATCGCGCATCAATTTTGCATATTCTCGATCTGCTTGTTCGATATCCATTTTCAAGGAAGAAATCTTATCTAATCTATTAACAATTCTTTCATATTCAATAGCTGCAATAGAACTACGCCTTGATATACCTTTTCGTCCCTCATGTACAATCATTTCCATCATCATTTTTAGGTCATTCATTTGTGAACGCATAACATCTAAGGCAAGCACTTCTTTGTTGGAGTTGTCAAGATTAGGTATAATTGCTGGAGAGCTTAAAGCCATTAACTTTACAATAGAATTTATATTCCCCGAATCCCCTTCTGCGGCTTTAGTCGCTTCAATAGCTTCTTGTAGTTTTTTTTGACTTTCCAAGACTTCATGATATTTCATCTCTTTTGAGTATTCAAGATATCTCAAAGGGGCTATATCGAATATTTTAGGAGTACCTTTTTCTTGTATTAAAACGACAGGTTTATCAAATGCTTGCCGTATTCCCAATTCAAACAACACATTGGGGTTACGTGTACTTAAATCACAAACAGCTATTGGTGCATCTATAAGTTTTTTCAGTATATCTAAATGGATAAAGTTGGTTTCCTTTACTTCATCAGCTCTTATTGCAGTATACTCTGTTTTGTCTATTGCAGGTTTTATAATATCGTCATAAACATGAGCAAAATGTCCTTTCTCATATCCATCACAATCAGCAATAGGCATGAGTACAAAACAGTTTTTGTTTTCGTCCTTTGCCATATTGAATTGATTTTATCTGCAAATATACAAACTTTATTCGAGAATATATTATGAGACAGTGATTTATATGCTCGCAAACTGCAATATTTGCTCGTGAAATTCTGCAAACTACGTCATAAAGTCTTGTTCCCAAGCATTCTTCCATCTTTTGAGTTTTCAATCAATAGTTTCCGTTGCTGGATGCCTTTCAAGCGTATGGTAGGCAGTGGCAAGATTTTCGGGCTGAATACGCTCAAACTCGTTTGAGGAAGATTCAGCCCGAAACGGCTTTGCCGCCTGACCTTGCCTCTGCCGTCAAAGCCATACGCTACCTTTGCATCCGACATCGATAACGAGTGACTGGCGGAATGGATTTCAACTATACCATAGGTTGTTACCTCTGTTACAGGAAACGAACGGCGTAAACGGTGTTTCTCTCTTGGTGGTTCTGATTCCATTGATTACAAACCGTCTGAGCGATACACTTTCTTTACTGCATATCCTGAATGCAACGGCTATAATCATTTCAAGGTTATAAACATCATAACTGATGCTGTCCGGTTGTTTGATATACTTCCTCGTTTCAACTTCGTTCAGCTCCTTGTTTTTGTATATGGAATGAATCGCCTTGCGAACATCACATGAGAACACTCCGAATAAGTCGGCAATCTCAAATTGCGTCATCCATACAGGTGCGGTCGGCATAGTGACTGCACCCATTTCACTGATTGTTATTATTCCTCTATCCATAATGCTTCGTTTTTTTAGTTGTCTGTTCTTTTTTCGTCAGCCGATTGTTTTTTCCTGCGTTCCATCAGCTTGTCCATATCCTTGGAGATTTTATCATCGGTTATCCGTGCATATCCTTGAGTTGTGCGGATATTGGAATGTCCCATCATCTTGGCGATACTCTCAATCGGTATATCCGCTGAAATCAGAAAAGTGCCGAAGCTGTGTCGACTTTGGTGATAGGTCAAGTTTTCCTCTTTCCCTATGGTTATTCCCAACTCGTGAACCTCAAACCACAGGGCATCACGGTTAGGAAGAGGAAACACGGGCTTCTCGTCATCGGTCGTATTATACAACGACAATATACGCTCCGCTATGGGATGTAAGGGTATGAACGCTTCCACCTTTGTTTTCTTGCGGTTGATGCGGATGTAGCGTCTGCCCTCCGCATTTGTCCCGATATGGTGGGGATGCAGCAATTGTATGTCCGCATACGCCAGTCCGGTCAGGGTCGAGAAGGTGAAAGCCCGTCTTGCCAATTCCATACGCTTGTCATACATCGGTGTGGAAAGTATCTTCTTGAACTCCTCACGACTGATATACCTGTGCCTTGCTTCCGGCTTGGCTTCATATTCCATGTCCTCGCAGGGATTTACACGGAGAATCTCCTTATCGACTGCAAGGTACAACAGGCGGTTCAACCAACGCAGGCAATGGTTGGTTTGGGAAACACCGAAGTTCTTGCATTTCTTCAAGTGGAATTTGTAGGACTTACCGAAGTCCTCCGTCACTTCTTCAAGAGGTATATCCTTTTTCCCGATTGACACTATAAAGTCCGTCAGGTACTTTTGATAGTACATTGAAGCCCGATAGGAAGATGTGGAGTTTATTTCCTCGGAATGTTTCTTCAATCGCCCACGTTCCCATTCTCCCATTTGCAATAAGGTAGTCGGATGAATGTTGTTCAAGGATATGTGGTTTTTCAGCATCTCGGCACTGACCACGCCTTGCGATTTCAGTATCTCATTGTAGGCTTCTTCCGTCAGACGCAGGTATTCCCGTAAGCGGTTGTTCTCCCGTATAGTTTTTATCTCATTCTTCTTGCTGTTCCAGTATTCCGGTCGGCAATAGATACCTGTGCTTATGGCGGTCTGCTTTCCGTCAATGGTTATACGACAAAGTATGGCAGTCGTACCGTCAGCCTTTACCTTGTTGCGGTTAATGTAGGGCAAAAGTGAAAATGTGCTTCGCATATCGTTTTCTGTATTAAATGGTTAAAGAACTAATTGAAAATCTTTGGTGGCTTCTATGAACTTGTCCATATCCTCGAAAAGTTTCTTCGGGCTGACACGGGCATAGACCTGTGTCGTGGCAATGTCAGAGTGTCCCAGCATCCTGCTGATGGTCTCAATAGGCACACCTGCTTCAAGCGTAATAAGCGAGGCGAAGCTGTGCCTCGCCTGATGGTAGCACAAGTCGTCCTTGATGCCTGCCAGTGCCGCCAACGCTTTCATATGTCGTCTGAGATTTGACCAACGAAGTAAAGGGAACAAGGTTTCCCTTGTCTCGTCCTTGTATTTTTCAAGCAATGCCAACGCTTCGGGAAGGAGCTTCACACTCGCACGGTGTTCGTTCTTTTTCCGGCGGTATTTCAGCCACAATGCCCCGCTGTCATCCGTGTACAGGTTCTCGTCCGTGATGGAAACCACATCGGCGTATGACACGCCCGTATAGCAGGCGAACAGAAAAAGGTCACGTGCCAGCATATGGGATTTTCTGTAAGCAGGTATTTCCACGTCTCGGATTTTCTCGAACGATTCGCGGCTCAGTGCTCGCGGTGTCCTTTCCGATTGCCGGGGCAGGGCGAAATGTTGGAAATGGCATTTTTCGGAATACCCCTTCTTGTAGGCAAGGTGACATATTTTCTTCAGGATGGCAAGATGGTGGCGGACGGTGTCAATCGCATACCCTTTTTCTTTCGTAGCGAAAGCCTGATAGTCGTGGATGAACTGTTCTGTCAATTGTCCGAATGCCAAATCCCTGACCTTGTACTGATATTCAATGAACTCAGCAAGTGTCAGACGCATATAGTGATAACTGGGGTAAGTTCCTTTTGCCCTGTCTATGCCGATACGGGCTTTGAGGTCGTCACAGACAACATCCGTCATTTTCATGAGGGTCATTTGCGTTTCCATGCTGCCTTGAAAGAGGTCTTTCA
>OJSK01001674.1_pt1 | contig 15964 bp, 9 predicted proteins | sample 1599461 | NCBI WGS metagenome assembly OJSK01 (sample SAMN04168658, study PRJEB22393) | human gut metagenome | biome: human gut microbiome; feature: stool | host: Homo sapiens | collected 2014-03-24 | reverse complement strand
GTCGCCATCACCCTCGGCATCCCGACCGTCGTCGGCGCTGCCCATGCTGCCGATACCCTGGAAAACGGCGAAGTCGTCACCGTAGACGCCAGCCGCGGCACTATCTTCCGCGGCGAAGCCAACGCACGGTAGGCCTCGCTAAATTTTTTACCATTTGCTAATCACTAACAACTAGCCACAACGGACCGCCCTTTGGGACGGCCCCTACGATAAAAGGGCTTGTCGCATATGCGACAAGCCTTTTTTTTACACTCCCATGAATTCCAACATCTGGATCATGCCGGGCACAAAGGTATCGACGTCCAGCGATTCCTGAAGGGTATGCTCCCCGTGGCTGCGGCAGAAACCGAAGGAAATGGCCGGGATACCCTGGCCCATGGGAATGTTGGCATCGGTGCTGCCGGCAATGCACGGCGTCGGCAGGCCGTGGCGCCGCCGGATGGCCGTGATGCGGTCTGCCAGGGGATTGGTGTCCAGGCGACTGCAGGGCCGTTCGCCGAGCAGCTGGGTTTTGATGTGGACCGTTTCCCCTTCAGTATGGGCCAGGAGGCTTTGAAAAGTTTGGTCCAGCTTGTCCAGTTCATCAGCATTTTCCGAGCGCAAGTCGACAGTGAACACGGCCTTTGCTGCAATGGAATTGACCGTCGTGCCGCCCGTGATGGTGCCGACATTGTACGTCGTCTTTGGCTGGGATGGCACGGACAGTGCATAGAGCTGGCTGATGATGCGGGCCGCTTCGGCAATGGCATTGGACTGGCCGAAATGCATCCAGCTGTGGCCGCCGGCGGCTTCGACGGTGACGGCATAGCGGCGGGAGCCGACAGCTGTCGTCACAAAAGTATCGAAAGTACAATCGACGGCGACCACTTCGGCAATGCGGCCGTGCCAATCGGCCATGACCTGCCGCATTCCCTTGAGATTGCCCAAGCCCTCTTCGCCGACGTCGAAGGCAAAGAGCAGACCTTGTGGCGGCGTGAGCTGTAAATCGTGGAACATTTTGATGATAAATAATAGACCGGCGATACTGGCGCTGTTGTCGCTGCACGACGGCGCTGACAAAATGTGACCTGTCTGGCGGATGTGGATTTCCTGCAAATCCTGGAATACCGTATCTATATGAGCGGTGTAAAGGGCGACCTTTTCACCGCTTTTTACATGGCAGGGATAGACCACATTTCCTGCGGCATCACGATACGCCCCGGCGGCGCCCCATTGATGCAAAAGATTCAATATCCATTCGCCCTTGGCCTGTTCATGTCCGGTCGGTGAAGGAATAGAAATAATATCACAAAGCCATTCCATAAAATCACGGCCGTGATTCCGTACGTATTGCTCAATCTTTTCATTCATGATGATGACTCCTCTCTCAGCATGGTAACCTTATTATAGCATGAAGGAAAAAGCAGGTCGCAGTTCGCAGGCCGCAGGCCGCCTCGGACTCAGATGCGGCTTCGCCGCGACAGACTCAAACTGACAACGACGCTTCGGGAAGCCCTTAGCGCGTAGCGGGACGCCCTCTGGGCGTCCCCTACGGGATCGCATACAGGCGATGGGGGAGAAAGAGGTCATAGATTGCAAAAAAACACGGCCAGCGGCCTTGTGCGTAGGGGCTGCCCTTTAACCTCTCAGACCGCCTTTGGCGGCCAGCTCCCCTATAAAGGGAGCCTTGTGCAGCCCGTTGTGAGGTTTGGCCATACCTATTCTTGTATGATGGTAGGTTTTTACGAGTTACGAATCACGAGCCACGAGCCACGAGCCACTATTTTTTCACGAGCCGAGGGTCATTCGAGGCGATGTTTGTTATTTTGAGTTTGTTACCGCGTAGCGGCATTTGAGCCCGAGGCGAACGGCGAACTGCGGCCTGCGACCGGCGGGCCGTTAGGCCCCTATATATGATTATCATTATCTTTTAATTATGAAAATGACCGCTTACGTCAAAAAAACGTCGTTTTGTGACAAATCTGTCTTGTCGTCAAAATTACATCGTATAATGCAAATATAGATAAGTTATCTTGCTAAGTAATAGATAGAATTCATAATTGTCATCTTTAAAACAAAAGGAAAAAGATGATAAAAACAGATAATTTTGTTGAAATAATCTAAAGAGTATACGAAAGTATAATATTCAACAAAAGAATTTTATATTACACTACAAGCAAGGAAAGTCATTGTATATACAATCTAAAAGTAATTAAATGCTGTTTACGTTAATATATTCGATGACAAGACAAAGGAGGCGGCAATTTATGAATAAGATTTATAAGGTAGTATGGAATACAGTTCGCAATTGTTACGTAGTTGGATCCGAACTGATTAGCTCAAAATCGGGCAGACATAGCACATCGAACGGCAAGTCTTCGAGTTTGAAAGTTACCTTGACCGTACTGGCGCTCTGCGGAATGACGGCTTTAGGAAGCGGAGTGGCTCCTGCGTATGCAGCGGATGGAACGGGAGCTGTAACGGCAAAGAATCAATATGTTGCATTAAAGTTTTCAGGACCTAAAGATGGTGATTCAAGGGCTAAATTCAGTAATGGTCAATGGCATACTACTTTTAATGGAGAAAAATATGATACTGTTGACAGTGGTATGAGGGATAGAGATAATCAGCCCATTCTTTAATGGGTCCGTGAAGGTTATTCTCTGACTATGGTCGACGGCCAGCCCTATACGTCGTTGTCTAGTAATGGCCGCCGGGCTGATGTCAGCTGGACGGGTGATGCGAATGCCAAGCCGTCGGATATCTTAGAAAGCGTTACTTCGACTCATGTCCAAACGAATGTGACGACCAATGTTGGCGAAACGTTGCAGCAAGTCAACGCTGGGACCTATGCCGGCGTGAGCAATTCTGGTGGAACAGAGGTTGACGGCAGCTGGAATTACATCGTCAAAGACTCCAGTTGGAAAGGTATTGTCAGTGATTCGAATTATCGCAACGGATATGCTGACTTAGTTTCTAGTGGCAAGCCCAGAGGCTTTGTCAGAACTACGGATGCGGGTTCTAAATTAGCTTGGAACGCTACCCTCAGCGCATATACGTATAATGGCAAAGTCGTTGATTATAGCAATATCTATGTCATTGATGGGGAAATCGGTGTCTTCACCAACGCTTCGGAATCAGAAGTCTATACGGGAACGGTCTTTGGTAAAAATAATGAAGTCTTGATGACTGTCAAGAAATCTGATGGCAGCTACTACAGCTATTGGGGCGCTGAAGTCAATGACGCTGGCGCTACGATGGATACCTATCGGGTAGCCGAATACCAGAAAGACCTCAACGTCTTGCGGGACAATGACTTTGCGCTCTATCATAACGATATTAAGTCCGTAGATATGAGCACGAACGATTCTTCGGCAACTATTTCCCTTATGCGTAACGGTGATGGTACGAGCAGTCCGGCTGTCGATGGGACATTGACCATTACTAATGGTGACGGCACAGGTGGTAATGACACCTATGTTCGTATTTCCAACACGACGAATGGACAAGAAGTTTCTAAGACCTTCACGACAGGCTCGAAAGTCAGCGCCATTGGGTCGACTGATGCTACGACGGGGCTGACGATTAATGGTGTCGATTACACGATTAAAGCCGGTAAAGATTATAAGGCCGGCGCAAACATCCAGATTTCTCCTGATAATACGATTTCTGCTACGGATACGAAGTATACTGCGGGAGCGAATGTCAGCATTGATGAAAACAATGTTATTTCTGCTGTTGATACGGATACGAAGTATACCGCCGGAAAAAACATCACCATTGATGAAAATAATGTTATTTCTGCCCAGGAATATAAGGCAGGCACTAATGTAAGTATTGATGAAAATAATAAAATCTCGGCAAAAAATACTACTTTGACCAATAGATCTGCAGAAAAATCCGTTAACGCAACATCTGGTGGTGTTACTTATACCATTAAAGATACGGATGGAAATGCAGTGACTTTGGAAGATGTGGCCAGTGCGACGACTGTTAATAAGTTGATTGACGGAGCTAAAGTTCATTACTTCAGCGTCAATGCGTCAGCTAACCAAGGAAATTACAATAATGATGGTGCTGGCAACTTATCCATTGCTATCGGCACCAATACGGCGGCTACGGAAGAAGCAACGGCGGTAGGAAATAACAGTACAGCCGATGAAAAGTCGGCAGCCTTTGGGTACTCTAGCGATGCAAGGGGAACCCGTGCGGTAGCCCTGGGTGCAGAGTCCTTCACTAATGGGAGCAACTCAACTGCTATCGGCTGGGGGGCTGCGGCTGGATACTATAAATCTGATGCGGATCAGGTGATGGCTGAAGCGGCAACGGCTGTTGGTTCTCAGGCTGAAGTTCATGCTAACTACGGGACAGCTGTTGGACAGTCGGCTAAAGTAGATTCAGAAGATGGGACTGCTCTCGGAATGGGAGCTCAAATTTGGGGAAATTCCGCTAAAGGGGTAGCTGTCGGTCGACGTGCATCCGTTGGTGGTAATGGACATTCTGCAGCGTATGGCATTGCTTTAGGTGCCGAGAGTCAGGCAGAAGCTGAAAACGGAATTGCCATTGGTTACGATGCTGTAGTTTCGCAACCTAATTCGGTTGCGCTCGGTAGCCATGCGACGACCAATCCTGTAGTCCAAACTTCGTTGATTACGATTCCTAACACGAATACCACCTATAATGTGAATGGAACAAATCCGGTTGGAACCGTTAGCGTTGGTTCTGCTAATGGTTTGCGGACGATTACCAATGTAGCTGCTGGCCGCGTTAGTGAAACTAGCACTGATGCCGTCAATGGCAGTGAACTGTATGCCGTCGCTACGGAAGCAGCAAAACATACGACCATTACAACAGAAGAAGGAAGCCGTATTACCGTAGACAGCAAAACCAATTTGGCTGGAGGGACGGAGTACATTCTCGACTTTGATTCGTTTGGATTGGCCAATTCTAGCTTGAATAACCTTACGAATCAGGGGAAAACTGTTATCACCAATCTTGCAAAAGAGGTAGAACGCCATATTAAGCCCGTTACGTATGCAGTAGATAAGAATGGCACCGTTACTATGACCTATGTTAATGGCAAGGGTGAAACTGTTAATAATATGACTGCGACTATTACGGGCATCGCCAAATCGGATCTGTCGAACATCACTGAAGAAGGCGATACCTATATTACCCAAGTGGCTAACAAAGCTGTAAAAGTTATCGATGGTGAGAACACGACAGTTACGCCGGGTAAAGATGGCGATGTCACGACTTATGCTGTCAATGTTGATACAAGCGGCAAGATTGAACAGAATAATACCAACATCGTCACAGGCGATACGGTTTACAACGCTTTACAGAATGTCAGCTGGAAAGCCCAGGTCAATGGAAATAATGCTAAGACCGTTGCGAAAGACGGCACGTTGAACTTCATTGATGGCGATAACATCGATATTACCAGCAACGACAATGGAGACATCAAGATTTCTACGACGGGACTGGCAAGCTCGGGCGATCTCTGGACGGCTCAGGCTGGCGGTACAGATGTCAAAGCTGTCAATCAGAAAGTCAACTTTGTTGGAAGTGACCATATTACCGTCACTGGAACAGATGGTCAGATTAAATTTGAAGCTACTGGTCTGGCAGATACGGACCTCACCAACATCACGAATGATGCAATAACAAAGATTCAAAACATCGCTAAAGGCGAAGATGTCCATATTAAATCTGATACCTATACGGTAGGTAATGATGGTTCCGTCACCATGACCTACGTAGACGGTAATGGAAACAAAGTTGATGGCACGGCTAAGATTACGGGCATCGCCAAATCGGACCTCACCAACATCACAGAAGGCGGCAAGACGGTCATCAATAACCTTGCCAAAGAAGCTGTGAAAGTTGTCGATGGTACGAATACAAACGTTGAAACTGTACCGACGACTGATGGTCATGCGGAATACAAAGTCAATCTCGATAAAGATGTCAACTTGGGCGATACGATTTATCTGAACGGTTCCGATGGCTCCATCAGCGCTAAATCGGGCGGAGCCCAGCTGGCTTTCAACAACAGCGGCTTGACGGTTTCGCAGGCTAAGAATGGCTTGACCAATGAAACGAAAATCGATGGAGCTACAATTACGGTCGATGGTGGTGCTGGTAACCAGACAATCATCAACGGTTCGACGGCTCGTATCGGCGGCGTCCTGGTCAACGGTGGCAGCGGAACGGCTACGATTACTGGCTTGACCAATAAAACAACGGATTACACCGGTTTTGCAAACGGCAGTGGCCGGGCAGCTACGGAAGAACAGCTGAAGGAAGTTGCAGGCAAAGCTGGTGAAGCTATCGAAACGGCTGGCAAAGGCTGGAACCTGACGACTAACGGTAAAGAATCTAGCAAGACCAACATCAAACCGGGCGGCACGGTAGACTTCTCCAGCAGCAATGACAACTTGCTCATCAGCAATGCTGGCGCAGACCTCTCGTTCTCCCTCAGCGACAATCTCGACCTGACTAAGAATGATTCTAAGAAGGGCAGCGTCAAAGTCGGTGAAAATACGACATTGACGGATGGACTTCTCCAAGTCGGCACGGATGTTTCCCTCACAGCCAGTGCGCTTAACGTAGGCAAATCGTCCTTGACGACAAGTGCCCTCACGGTTGGCGGCTCGACCTACATCAACTCCAGCGGTATCAATGCCAATGGCAATCGTATTACTGGAGTGGCAGCTGGTATCGAGCCTATGGATGCGGTTAATGTGAGCCAGCTCTACAAGACGAATCAGGCCGTCATTGCCAACGCGGAAAACATCAACAGTCTGAGCCATTCGCTCAACAAGCTGGATAGCCGCATCAATCGTGTCGGTGCTGGCGCAGCCGCTCTGGCAGCCCTCCACCCGCTCGATTTTGACCCGGACAACAAGTGGGACTTCGCAGCTGGTTACGGCAACTATGCCGGCGCCAATGCAGTCGCTATCGGTACCTACTATCGCCCGAACGAAAACACCATGTTCAGCATCGGTGGCAGCTTCGGCGGCGGCGAAAACATGATCAACGCCGGCGTCAGCTTCAAACTCGGCAGCGGCGGCAGCGGTATCACGACGTCCAAGACGGTCATGGCTAAGAAGATTAAAGAACAAGATGAACTCCTGAAAGCACAGGATGCTAAGATGAAAGAACAAGACGAAAAGATTGCTAAACTGGAAGCTCTTGTAGCCCAGCAAGGCGAAATGATTCAGCAGGCACTGGGCAAGAAATAGTGCCATAGCGATGAGGTTGTCGCACCAAGTCAAGATTACTTCAGGCGACAACCTCATTTTTTTTCGCAGGTCGCAGTTCGCAAAAAAATACACGGCCCATGGCCTTGTGTGTAGGGGCTGTCCCGATGAGGGCAGCCCGCTGCGAAACTTTGCCACAGCCTATTCTGTTATAATGGTATGTTTGTAGGGGCTCGCACGTGGCGAGTCCGCTAGAGAAATTTGGCTATAACTTATCCGAGAATAATAGCAGGCTTTTACGAGCCACGAACAATGAACCACGGCCTTTCTCTCGGATTCATATGCGGCGTTCCGCCGCGACATACTCATGATAGTATTACGACCATGTACCGTCCGTCATAAATTCCGGCTATGCCTAGGATTCACGGCGGGACGCCCGCCACTGCTGTCCGTTCTGGCAGCCGCCCTGCACCTCCCGATAGTCGGTACCTGGCGGACCAGAAAGGCTTTGGGCGTCCCCTACAAAATTTCCCTTTTGGTTGTAAATGCAACAGAAATATTTCTTTCTTTTTGTTATACTTTACGTGTACTCGATGAGAGCAGAGAATTACGAATCACCCATTCAATTTATTATATGTATGAAATACAGGAGGTTTTCACCATGACAAAAGAAAAACAGATGTTTTGTTTCCAGTGTGAACAGACCGCTATGGGTACTGGCTGTACCGGTTGTGCCGGTGTTTGTGGCAAATCGGCTGTTGAAGCCGGCTTGCAGGATGTTTTGACCGGCGCCCTTGTTGGTTTGGCCCGCACCTGTCAGACTGCCGCTCCGACGGCTAAGACCTATCGTACTATCCTCGAAGGCATGTTCACGACCATTACCAACGTCAACTTCAACACGACGACGACCCAGGCTATGATCGATAAAGTTCACGCTGAAGCCGCTGCCCTTTCGTCCACTCCCGCAGCTGACTACGATATGAACCAGATGTGGAACGCTGACGAAGATATCCGTTCCCTTAAATCGCTCATCCTCTTTGGTATGCGCGGCATGGCTGCTTATGCTTATCATGCTCTCATGCTCGGCAAATCGAGCGAAGAAGTCGATGCTTTCTTCGTCAAAGGCTTGTCGGCCATCGGCGAAGACTGGGGCATGGATGAACTCCTCCCGATTGTCATGGAAACAGGCAAAGTCAACTTGACCTGCATGGCTCTCCTCGATGAAGCTAATACGTCTACTTATGGTACTCCGGTTCCGACGACAGTTCCTTTGACGGTTGAAAAAGGCCCGTTCATCGTTGTCACCGGCCACGACCTGAAAGACTTGGAACTCCTCCTCAAACAGACTGAAGGCAAAGGCATCAATATCTATACGCACGGCGAAATGCTCCCGGCTCACGCTTATCCGGAATTGAAGAAATACAAACACCTCAAAGGCAACTTCGGCACGGCTTGGCAGAACCAGCAGAAAGAATTCGACGGCGTTCCCGGTACATTCCTGTTCACGACGAACTGCCTCATGCCGCCTCGTAAATCCTACATCGACCGCGTCTTCACGACGGAAGTCGTTTCCTTTGACGGCGTAACTCATATCGGCGAAGACAAAGACTTCACGCCGGTCATCGAAAAAGCCCTGGAACTCGGCGGCTATGCAGAAGACCAGCATTTCACCGGCATCAACGGCGGCAGCACCGTTACGACTGGCTTTGGTCATGGCACGGTCCTCTCCGTTGCTGACAAAGTCATCGACGCTGTCAAAGCCGGCGCTATCAAACACTTCTTCCTCGTCGGCGGTTGCGACGGCGCTCGTCCGGGCCGTAACTACTACACGGAATTCGTTAAACAGACCCCGGCTGATACGGTCGTCCTCACCCTGGCTTGCGGCAAATACCGCTTCAACGACCTCGACCTCGGCACTATCGGCGGCTTGCCGCGCATCATGGATATGGGCCAGTGCAACGACGCATACAGCGCTATCCAGGTAGCTGTCGCTTTGGCAAAAGCCTTCGACTGCGGCGTCAACGATCTGCCCTTGACCCTCGTCCTCTCGTGGTACGAACAGAAAGCTGTCTGCATCCTCTTGACCCTCCTCTCCTTGGGCATCAAGAATATTTACCTCGGCCCGACACTGCCGGCCTTCGTCTCCAAGAATGTCCTCAACTACTTGGTAGAAAACTTCAACATCACTCCGACCAGCACGCCGGAAGCTGACCTCAAAAAGATTTTGGGATAAGAGGCCAGAGTTTATAGCTTGTAGTTTGCAGAGAAAACCTTCAAATTTAAAGCCATCCGCTAACAACTAACTGCTAGCCACTAACAACTTTAAAGGGCTTGTCGTCGTGCGACAAGCCCTTTTTTTCGCCTGTATGCGATTGCGTAGGGGACGCCCAAAGGGCGTCCCGCGTGAATAGTGTGAATGGCTGGAATTTATGACGAGCGGCTAGTAATTTATCCCAGTTTCGCCAGAAGACGCCTTCCTCTTAGGTAGGGGATGAATGGCGATGGATTTCGCAGGTTCGATGCCTGCGAAATCCCCCCTATGTCTTTTCTGTCTTAGCCTTTTCACCTCGGCTAGGGTATAATTGTAGATGACAGAGGAGGTGAAACCAGATGTACTTGACGCAATCGAATGTCATCCGCGGCTTGTCGAAACAAGACTATGCCATGCTCCGGGAAATGTGCCAATACAGCAATAACCTGTACAATGTAGCGGTCTATACGATTCGGCAGCATTACTTCGATACCCAGCAATTCTTGCGGTACGAAGAAAATTACCCCATCTGCAAGGAAAATGAAAACTATGGCTTGTTACAGGCCGGTGTCGCCCAGCAGATATTGAAGATGGCCGACCGCAGTTTTCGTTCTTTTTTCGGGCTTTTGCAGAAAGTCAAGGCAGGTGACTATCAGTCGAAAGATGTCCGCCTGCCGCACTATCGTGAAAAAGGGGGATGGTTCCATCTCGTCTTGTCGACGAACGCTATCAACATCAAGAATGGGTTCCTGACAGTGCCGCTGAGTCGGAAATATGCGAAAATCCATAACGGCCATCGGATTCGGATTCCTGTTCCCGACAGGATGAAGGAGAAGACGATTCAAGAAGTCCGCATCTGTCCCATGTATGGCGGACGGTATTTCAAGATTCAGTATTGTTACCTAAAGGACCCAGAGCCGGTGAAAGCTTCGTCAGACCGTGTCCTGGCTATCGACTTGGGACTGGACAATCTGGCCGCCTGCGTTACCAATACGGGGACGTCGTTCCTCATGGACGGTCGTAAACTCAAATCTATCAACCAGTATTGGAACAAACGCAAAGCCAGACTCCAAAGCATTGCCGCCAAGCAGGGCCAGAAGACGACGAACCAGCTCTGTCAGTTAGCGAAGAAACGCAATTTCCGGATGCAGGACATCCTTCGCAAGACAGCCCGCTATATCCTCGATTTTTGCATCAGTCATCAGATAGGGATCCTTGTCTGCGGCTATAATCGCGATTTCAAACGAGGACTAAAGCTGGGCAAAGTGACGAATCAGCATTTCACTCAAATCAGTCTGAGCTATCTTCGTAGTACCTTGAAACACCTGTGTGAACGCTATGGGATAACCTATCTGGAACAGGAAGAATCCTATACCTCTCAGGCCAGCTGCCTGGATTTGGACGACATTCCCGTATACCAGCCGGATGCCCCCTATACAGGAACGTTCAGCGGGAAACGAATCCGGCGCGGCCTGTACCGTTTCGCTAACGGCAGGACGGCCAATGCCGACATCAACGGTGCCGCTAATATACTCCGCAAAAGTAAGCAGAACTTCGATTTCGAGGAACTGTGTAAGGGGATTTTGGACAGCCCTTTGAGAATAAGGCTATCCTGATTTCAGGAGAAAACTTAAACAGCAACCTTCTCAAGAATCTCCCGCGTCTATAAGCGGGAGAGGTTCAAAAAACCTGCCATCATGCCAGAGTGAGCTGTGGTGGAATTTCGCGGCGGGCCGCCCGTCGGGACGGCCCCTACGAAAAGGCCCCGATTGGGGCGATTTTTACGAGCCGAGGGTTACTCGAGGCGATGTCGTTATTCTGAGTCTGTTGCCGCGTAGCGGCATCTGAGTCCGAGGCGGCCTGCGGGCGCTTTAGCGCCCTAACTACTTGCGGAATTGCCTATTCTACGGTAATATAAACGTATACAATACCTTATTATATACACAGGAGGCTGTTACTATGGCAGACAATAAAACATACGCTGTGTTCCAGACGAACCGCGGCGATTTTACGGTAGAACTTTTTGCAGACAAGGCACCGATTACGGTCGAAAATTTTGTGAATTTGGCAAAATCCGGTTTTTATGATGGCACGATTTTCCATCGCATCATTGCCGATTTCATGATCCAAGGCGGCGACCCGACGGGTACGGGATGCGGCGGCTCGAAACAGACGATTCCTGATGAATTCGGTCCGGGCCTCGATTTCAGCGAACCCGGTGTCCTGGCTATGGCCAATGCCGGCCCTAATACGGGCAGTTCCCAGTTCTTCGTGACGGTCGTCCCGACGCCGTGGCTCCAGAACCATCATTCTATTTTCGGCAAGGTCGTCAAGGATTATGACGTCGTCGAAGGCATCAGCAGAGTCAAGACCGATTTTGCCGATAAACCGCTGGAAGATGTTGTCCTGAATACGGTGAAAATCGTCACGGAAGAAGCCTAAGGGCTTCATGTTATATTATACGTATATGGTGCGCTGCGCCGACCAGTCTTTATATACGGGCTGGACGCTGGATGTGCCCCGGCGGGTCGCAGCGCATAATGACGGCAGAGGGGCTAAGTATACCCGTTCCCGTCGCCCTGTAACCCTGGCCTGGTGCCAGGGTTTTCCTACAAAACACGAGGCCATGCATTGGGAATGGCAAATCAAGCAGTGGACGAAAAAGAAGAAGGAGAAGCTCTGCCGGGAACAGCTTTCGCTAACGGATGAGGGAGGATGATAGGGATGAAATTATGGAAAAAATGGCTGACGACTCTCGTTGCCAGCCTGTCTCTCTGCGTGGCGCCTGTCGCCATCGCTTCGGCTGCGTCGACGGCGCAGATCCTGCTCTATGGGGCAGCGACTATGGCTCTGGCCAAACAGCAGCTGCTCCAGATGGACAACAACAATCAGAAGCAGATGTTGGCCAATACGCAGGCCAAGACTGGTGTCGTCGATAATGAAGCCTACAGCGACCGTCTGGAAAATATCCAGCGCAACCTCGTAGCGACGGGCCTCATCAAGCGCAATTACGATGTCTATGCCAACCCGTCGAAAGAGTTGAACGCCTTTGAAACGATTGGCGGCGTCATTTCCGTCAATAAGGGGATGCTCGATGCCCTCAACGACGATGAACTGGCCTTTACCATGTGCCATGAAATGCAGCACGGCGAAAAACGCCATGCCATCAACGGCGTCCTCAAGAGTATCGGTATTTCGACGCTCATCGACGTTTCCCTTGGCGGTAATGCCGACGTCCTCGACATTCTCCTGGGCAGTGTGGCCGTCAATTACATCGACAATGAATTCGTCACTATGGACCAGGAAAAACAGGCCGATGCGACGGGCTTCAATGTCTTCAAGAACACGGCCTACAATGTCGGCGGCGCGGCTTCGTCCATGCAGTACGTTTACGAACAGTACGGCGAACTGTGGCAGGAAGGCTTCAAGCGCGTCATCAGTCCGAATAATCATCCTCAGATGTCGAGCCGTATTGAAAAGCTGGCCGGCCGCATGACCTTGTGGTCGGGCAACCGCGTCCAGGTCGGCGGCAACACGGTCTATGTCAATGCCAAACCCGTCGTCACACCGGCTGCAGCCGGGACGTATTCGTCGCGGCGCCGGGCTTTCCTGGTAGCGGGCAATCTGGCCCGGGCTACGCATGACGTCTACGGCGAAGCGACGAAAGACGACAAGGTCGTTACGGAAGCGATGAACAAGAAGCAGCCGTCGTGGAACGTAGCGTCCCGCGGTAACGATGTCTATGTCAACGACTTGCGCATCATGACCTGTGCTGACGGTGATGATCAGCCGGCTATCGTCAAGAATATCCAGTCGGCCCTGGAAGCCAAGCCGGCCATGTTGAGCAAGAAGGAAATCCAGAAGCAGAATAAAGCCTGGACCCAGAAGTACGGTTATAAGAAAGATAAGAAGGAGAAGAATGCGTAAACAATTAGCTTTTATCACGGCTCTCATGGCCCTGACCCTGGGGGTCGGCATCTTTGCCGGCGCCCGTCAGTCGACGGACTCCCACGGTGTCGACGTGGCCCTGGAAGAAGCGCGGCAGCATGTAAAGGCCGATAGTGATGACATGCCGGCTTTGCGGGAAAAACCGCATGTCACTCTCCATTATCCGGCGACGGATCCGGCTGATGGCCATCCCACCCTGCGCTGGAGCCGTGTCGACGGGGCTGTCATGTATGACGTGCAGATCTTGAAGAAAGAGGAAGAAAAAGGCGATGACGGAAAGGTCAGTACGTCTTACGAGCCTTTCATGGATGACCAGAAGGCTTATACGACGGGACTGGAACTGGATTTGCCCGATACCTTCCTGGGACAGGTCTTTTACTGGCGCGTCCGCGGCCTCGATTTGAAGGGCCGTCCGGTCAGTGAATTTTCGGATATCGAAGAAGCGCATGTCGATATTTTCCAGCCTTTTACGGAAAAGCCGACGCCCTTGTCCTTTTTCAACCAGGGACCGGGACAGACCCTGCTCTATCCGGTCTACGACTGGATAGCCGTACCGGGGGCAGCAAAGTATGAAGTAGAAATCCTCAACGATTTGCCGGAAGATCCGAATGGTACGGCGCCGTCGATTCATCGCATCGACAGTTACACGCCGCAATATGCCCAGCAGTACGACCAGAAGGCCCGCATGGGCGATAAGCCCTTTTACTGGCGCGTCCTGGCTCTGGATGGGGCAGGCAATCCTATCGGCGGTTATTCCGATGCCCTGCCCTTTGAGCTGGACCCGGCAGCGGAACAGGGCGTCGTCGCTATCTTTGGCGACAGTATCAGCCACGGTGGCGGCAGTATTTCCTATTCGCCGACGGATTGGGACTTCAGTTACGCTTCGTATCTCATGTTCTCGACGATCAACCTGGCCCAGAGCGGCGATACGAGCGCCATGGGCGTCGAACGCTTCGACCGCGACGTCCTGCCCTTCAAGCCGTCGTATGTCATTATCCTCATCGGCTCCAACAGCCTCCGCGCCGGCGTGCCGGCCGGTGAAGTCATCAGTGACTTACAGACGTTGAAGGAAAAATGCCTGAGCCATGGCATCAAGCCCGTTTTCCTGACCATTCCGCCGCTCAATCCGGAGAACATCAAGGCTGCCTTCGACCAGGATACGGCCGATGACTGGCGCGGCGCCATTGCCGAAGTCAACGACTACATCGACACGCAGGTCCATATCGACATCACGCCGGGCATGGCCGACAGCCGCGGCGAACTCAAGACCGAACTGGCCCTGGACGGACTCCATCTCGACCCGCCGGGCAAAAAAATGATGGCTGCTGCCATCAATAACGCCTGGGCCAGCATCACCGCCCTGCCCGATAGCGCCTGGGAGTGAAGGGCGGGCACATGAAGGGGTCTGCCATCATGCGAGGCCCCGTTCTCTTTATAGTTTGTAGTACGGAGTTTGTAGTTTGTAGAAGTTGACTTTAAATTTTTAGCCATATTTCTGCAAACTAAAAACTACAAACTTAAAACTTAAAAAGGTCCTGTCACTATGTGACAGGACCTTTTTTTACACCTTCTCCAGTAATCGTTTGGCTGTGAACTGGTCGGTGATGAGGACGTTGGCGTAGCCTCCTTTTAGGGCCGCCCGGATGCTGGCGATTTTGCCTTCGCCGCCGGACAGGAGGATGCTGTATTCTTTGTTGCGCAGGTCATCGAGGGCGATACCGACGGTGCGGTCGTTCAGCTCCTGGCTGGAGATATTTCCGTCTTTATCGAAGAAGCGGGAGCAGATATCGCCGACGGCGTGGCTCTTGAGGTAGGCCTTTTCCTGGGCGTCGGCATAGCCCAGACGGAAGAACAAGGCATTGTCGCGGACGGTGCCGACGCTGAATATGGCGATGTTGGCGTTGCGGCCCAGTTCCAGGACGCGCTTGATGTGGCGGTCGCGGTAGACCATTTCCTTGACCTCTTTCGAGTCGAAGAGGACCGGCAGCGGCAGGTACTGGGCGATAGTTTCATAGTTCTTGGCGAATTTTTCCAATATTTCATTGGCAAAGGTTTCGCTCGTCGACAAGGTGATGCCCCCTTCGAGCTGGACAATCTGGGCGCCCTTCAGGGGATGGGGGATGAGCTGGTGGGACAGGCTATGCAGGGTCGTGCCCCAGCCGACGCCGATGATGTCCCCGTCCTGGATGATTTCATTGATATAGGCAGCGCCGCGCTGGCCTATATATTTCTTGACCTCTTCTTCGTCTTCGATAGGGGCGTTGGCGATGCAGACATCGCGCAGGCCGTATGCGGCGGCGACTTTTTGGGCCAGCTGGCCCTGGTCTTCGATGGGGTCGAAGATTTCGATGCGCACGAAGCCCATGTCCTTGGCGTACTGTAAAAGCCGCGATACCGACGGACGGGACAGCTGCAGCTCTTTGGCAATCTCGGCCTGGCTGAAGCCCGACTGGTAATACAATTTGGCAGCGCTGATGGCTAGTTTATTCTTATCATGTTGCATAGGAATCCATCCTTAATTATAGATATTTTGAACCTCTCCCGCTTATAGAAGCGGGAGATTCTTGAGAAGGTTGCTGTT
>OJSK01001621.1_pt1 | contig 16408 bp, 9 predicted proteins | sample 1599461 | NCBI WGS metagenome assembly OJSK01 (sample SAMN04168658, study PRJEB22393) | human gut metagenome | biome: human gut microbiome; feature: stool | host: Homo sapiens | collected 2014-03-24 | reverse complement strand
AGTTATGTTTAAAAAGAGAATCTAACTTTTGTTTAACTCTATAATAAATACGCTATGTAAATATATTAATATCATACAATATATTATACTACTAAACCTCTATAAAGTACTACGTTACAGGAATATCCATATAAAATATAAAAAGAAACAAAGAGTCTTCATTAGAGGATAAAAAGATAAATCAACAATAAAGGATCTATAAACCAATATTTATAACTTAATAATTAAAGTATGAAAAGCAACAAAAAAGGTAATCACCTGTATGCCTATAAGGATACTATCCGACGGCTATTTCTTCTCACTTTGTTCTCCTTTTTAATAGTAGAATCCTATGCCCAAAACAAAACGATTTCGGGTACGGTTACAGATTTTACCGGAGAACCGGTTATTGGTGCCAGTGTGTTGGTTAATGGGCTACTAATGGTACAATTACTGATTTAAATGGCAAGTTTTCTCTTTCCAATGTACCAACCAAAGGTACAATCACTATCACTTATATAGGATATAAAAAACAAGAAGTATCCGTAGCAGGAAATACCAACTTTAAAATTACTCTTCAAGAAGATACCGAGACCTTAGACGAAGTAGTAGTTGTAGGCTATGGAGTACAGAAAAAAAGTGACGTAACCGGTGCTATGGCTCGCATAGGTGAAAAAGAACTGAAAGCAATGCCTGTAAGAAATGCACTAGAAGGGATGCAAGGTAAAACAGCCGGTGTAGATATTACATCCAGTCAGCGTCCCGGAGAGGTGGGCAACATTAATATTCGTGGACAACGCTCTATTAATGCGGAACAGGGTCCACTGTATGTGGTAGACGGTATGGTAATTCAAAATGGAGGCATTGAAAATATCAATCCTTCCGACATTGAAGCTATTGACATTTTAAAAGATGCTTCAGCCACAGCTATTTATGGTTCACGTGGTGCCAACGGTGTGATTCTTGTAACTACCAAAAAAGGAAAAGAAGGTAAAGTGACCCTAAACTATTCCGGTACTGTCACTTTTGAAACGCTACACGATGTTACAGAAATGATGTCTGCCGCCGAATGGTTGGATTATGCCCGCTTAGCCAAATACAATGCAGGTTCTTATGCTTCTGCCACTCCAACTTATGAAGCCGATAAAGCTGCATTTGGTAGCGTAACTGCTTCATGGAAAAACATCGAAAAAGCATGGGTAAATGGAGTCTACGATCCATCTTTAGTAGGATCATATGACTGGGCTTCGCACGGTAAACAGACGGGGATCACTCACGAACATACCTTAAGTGCATCCGGAGGGTCTGACAAATTCCAAGGCTATGCCTCATTCGGTTATTTGGATCAGAAAGGTACACAACCAGGGCAAGCATATGAACGTTATACGTTAAAAACCTCATTTGATGTGACTCCTGTCAATTGGTTCAAAATGGGATCTTCAATTAATGCATCTTATTCCACTCAAGACTATGGATATAGTTTCTCCAAGTCTGTAACCGGTTCGGGTGATTTCTATAGCGCATTAAGAAGTATGATTCCGTGGACAGTACCTTATGACGAAAACGGTGAATATGTCCGTTATCCGAGTGGGGATGTAAATATCATCAACCCTATTCGTGAATTAGACTACAACACCAACCAACGCCGCACTTTCCGTGCTTCTGCCAGTTTGTATTCGCAAATTGATTTCGGTAAAATCTGGAAACCACTGGAAGGCTTATCTTATCGTCTTCAGTTTGGTCCTGAATTCCAATTCTACACTTTAGGAGTCGCTAATGCAGCAGATGGTATTAATGGAGATGGTAACAATGGCGCACAATACAAGAACGAACAAAAACGTGCATGGACATTGGATAACCTGATCTATTATAACAAAGCCCTGGGTCAACATAATTTAGGCATGACATTGATGCAATCCGCTTCTGCCTACCATTACGAGATGGGAGATATGAGAGCTACTAATGTAGCCTCATCAGATGAGCTCTGGTATAATATAGGATCTGCCGGTACACTAAACTCTTTTGGCACAGGTCTGACCGAGACTCAAATGGCATCTTATATGATTCGTCTAAACTATGGTTATAAAGATAAGTACTTATTGACAGCATCTATGCGTTGGGACGGCGCCTCTCAATTAGCCGAAGGGCACAAATGGGCAAGTTTCCCTTCTGCTGCTATCGCATGGAGAATGGATCAGGAAGATTTCCTGAAAGACATCAGTTGGCTGAATCAGTTGAAACTTCGTATAGGTATGGGTGTTACAGGTAATGCGGCAATCAAAGCATATGCAACTAAAGGCGCTATCACAGGCTTATACTATAACTGGGGACAGAATGAGTCATCCTTGGGCTATGTACCTTCAGATCCTTCACAGAAGGAACCCGCCAAAATGGCTAATCCAACTCTAGGCTGGGAAAGAACTACACAATACAATGTCGGTGTTGACTATGGTTTCTTTAATAACCGACTTACTGGTAGTATCGATGCATACAAAACGAAAACTGATGATTTGTTACTAGAAATGTCAATTCCTTCACTAACGGGTTATGTTTCTACTTATGCCAATGTAGGTAAAACATCCGGATATGGTATTGACCTACAAGTAAATGCAATACCTATACAAACAAAAGATTTTTCGTGGAGCACTACTTTAACATGGTCAATGGATAGAAACAGAATCGACGAATTGTCTAATGGTAGAACAGAAGATGTGAACAATAAATGGTTTGTCGGTGAGGAAATCGGTGTTTATTACGACTGGGTATATGATGGCATCTGGAAAACAGAAGAAGCCGAAGAAGCTGCCAAATACGGACGTAAACCGGGACAAATCAAAGTGAAAGATTTAAATAATGATGATACAATAGATGCCAATGACGATAAAAAAATTGTAGGTCACACACGTCCACGCTGGACAGGTGGATGGAGTAACACTTTCAGCTATAAGAATTTTGAGCTATCCTTCTTTATTTTATCACGTTGGGGATTTACTGTTCCACAGGGAGCTGTTACTCTTGACGGTCGCTATATGCAGCGTAAAATAGACTATTGGGTAGCCGGTACAAATGAGAATGCAAAATACTATTCACCCGGTTCCAACGGTGAAGGAGCCGATGCCTTTAACAGCGCAATGAACTATCAGGATGGCTCATACATCAAAGTTCGTAATATCTCATTGGGTTATAACTTTACCCCACAACAATTAAAGAACTTGGGTATCAATAATTTGAAGCTATATGTTCAAGCCATGAACCCATTCAATATCTATAAAGCATGTGACTTTTTGGATACAGACTTGGTAAATTATGACAATAATACCAAAACATTTGGTTCACCTACCACTTTGAAGAGTTTTGTAATAGGTGTCAACATCGGATTCTAATCAACAAATTAAAGTAAAGACATTATGAAATTAAATAGAATATTATTTGCTGCTTTAATAGCCAGCATAACAGGAAGCTCGATCACTTCGTGCAGTGAATCTTTCCTTGATGAGAATTTAACAACTCAATATAGTACCGACCGCTTTAAGACACAAGAAGGTCTTGATGAATTAGTGACTGGAGCCTATCAGAAACTGAAATTCAAATTCAACTATATATGGGGGATTCAGTGCTACAACATGGGAGTAGATGAATTTACTGATGCTAATAATGTTATTCCAGCATGGAATCACTATAGTCAAGATTTAAATTCATCTGAAAATGCCGCTAACCAACCTATCTGGGACAATTACTACGGACTGGTTGAACCCGCAAACATATTGATCCAAAACATACCTCAATATTATAACCAAAGTTCACCTACATACAACACACGCTTGGGAGAAGCACACTTTCTAAGAGCCTATGCTTATTTCGAATTAGTGAAGCAATTTGGTGGTGTGCCGTTGAAATTAGTTCCGTCTACAAGCGCGGAAACATATTTTACACGGAATTCTGCTGAAGAAATATACACACAGGTTATATCTGATTTTGGAGAAGCCTACAGACTACTTCCGGATAAAGGTGAATCAATCGGACGAATTAACAAATATGCTGCTGCCCATTTCCTTGCAAAAGCACATTTATTCCGTGCCTCCGAATTGTACAGCGATTGGAATAGTAATTATATAGCATCCGACCTCGATGCTGTTATTCAATATGGTTCGGAAGTTGTAGACGCACATCCGTTGTGTAATGATTATGTAGAACTTTGGGACTATGAACAGCCGAACGGAGCCAATGAAAAAGTAAGTGAAGTGATTCTAGCAGCTCAATTCTCTAATGATGAATCAACATGGGGACGTTATGGAAACCAGATGCATCTTTATTATCCGGCCGTATACCAAGGTAATGATATAGGTGGATGTAAACGTGACATCTCCGGAGGACGTGAATTCTCATACGTAAGTGCTACAGAGTATACCATGCAGGTATTTGACCGTGTCAATGACTCTCGTTTCTGGAAATCATTCATCACCTGTTATGGAGCCAACGAAACCAAAAGCGCTCCTACCTGGACAGCAGAAGATATGCCATACGCTCCGGCAGGTGTAAAAGAAGGTGACAAACGTTTTAGTGGAGGTGAACTCGGTATGAAATACATCGTTAATGACCCAGGAGACAACCGCTATGAGAAATATCCCAATGCTCCGGCATATACTGTTTTGAAAGATGGAAAAATGTGTAACACGTATACATATGTACGCTATTTCAAAGGACAGGAACACAGCTGGAATATAAATGAGAAAACAGGTAATTATTACGATATCATACCTCACAAGCGTTCAGTAGCTTTATCTAAATTCCGTGATGGTTATCGTGTTTCCATCGCATCTCAATTCGGTACTCGCGATGCTATCATCGCCCGTTCGGCAGATGATGTACTAATGGTTGCCGAAGCATATATTCGTAAAGGTGAAGCCAATTATGACAAAGCTGTCGAATGGATGAACAAACTACGTGAACGTGCCGGTTATAAAACTGGTGAAGACCGTAGTAAGAACGTAGATGGTGGACAAGCTTATAAGAATAATCCTTATTGTTCCGGGAAAGGAGGCGGTCACTCCTCCGAAGGTGCTATTTACTGGGAAGAAAACACCTATTATGAGTCAAACAATATCGAACAGGAGACTACTGCTTCTACCAAAACTACGATGAAATTAAATAGTGTGGCAGACGTTTATAACTCTACAGTCGACACTCCTATCTACAACGAACTGGGATGTACATCCAATGCTGACAAAATGATGTGCTTCCTATTAAATGAACGTACCCGTGAGCTTTGTGGCGAATTGCAACGCTGGGAAGATCTGGCACGTACCAAGACGTTAGACGCCCGTTGGCATAAATTCAACGATGGTGCCAGCAGAGGTCTTGGCGAATTCAAATCGGAGAAACATTACTATCGTCCGATCCCCCAAGCCTTCTTGGACGGTATCACCAATTCAAATGGTTCTGCACTAAGCAATGAAGAAAAGAAAGCAATGCAGAATCCGGGATATTAAGATAAACAACTAAACTTATTGCCACTTGGCACTCTTTGAAATAGTATTCCTAATCAAAGAGTAGCAAGTGGCAATATTATTTCTTATATTTCCGTTGTTTTTCACTTCGTCTTCCTCATAAACATCTTAATCTGTTCACTAATCTGCTCCATCCCCTTTATCGAAGGATGACCGCTCTTTTTGTCAATATCATGCAGTTCAATACAATCAATGTTATAGTGATTGCAGATAGCTCTGACTGATTCATTAAACTCTTCCTTTAAACCAGAGTTCAGCAGAAAGTAGATTTCAACATTAGGATAACGATCAATCATGTGGTCAAGCAGATATGCCATAGCCGGACGGAATGTATATAAATCTTCCTTGGTCCACCCTTCATACTTGTAATCCCCAAGCGGTGAGCCGGCCCAACAATCATTCGTTGCACCGAAAATAAAGATGATATCCGGACATCCCAGCTTATCCATACGGGTAATAAAAGAACGATCCGAATAATCAGCCTGATTATAACCGGTATTACAAATCGTTGCACCGGAAAAAGAGTTGTTGACACAAAGGCGGTAGTTATTCTCTTTGATGAATTTATGCCACCAGGTCTGCTTTACGGAAGTTACATCCGTTTGCTGTCGCGGAGAAACATAATACCAAATGCTATTGGTATCGGGTTGCAGGTATCCTTCAAATGTTGAATACGAATCGCCTAAAATAGATATAGATTTCAGGCTTTGAGCAAAGCTGATACTGCTATATAGAGTGATTAGCAGTAATAAATAAAAGGATTTCTTCATCTTAGCATAAAGTTTTCAATTTTGCTGCTAAGATACTACATTATACTAAAATTATAGCATGAAATTTTCTACTACTTTCAGGAAAGGGTCATTTCCCTTTCCTATCATAAGTCACATTCTTTTCCACTACATTCTCTACATTATTCACTTTCTTCACGAACTCCTTTACCTCTCCTACTTTTACATCCCTAATCATTACATTCTTAGCCGGAAGTTTGGAGTTACCTTTTAGTTCGTAAATAGCATCTGCCGATTCACAAGTCACCTTATCCATATAAATACCATCAATACGAGTAATTCGTTCTTCATAAGTAGGTACCAGATCTTTCCATTGGTATAACACTTCGGTATCTATTTCGAGTACACGTTGAGCCGTTCCTGCCTTTACATTCTTCATATAAACATTCTCTATAAATCCACCTCTGCGATGATTGGTTTTCACAAAGAAAAGGCGCATCACAGAATTCGGAGCAGTACAGTCATGCATATAAATATTCCGTATTCCTCCCGATATTTCACTTCCGATACCAAGTAAAGTATGTCCTTTTAGAATCTGACAATTACGGATAACGATGTTTTCACAAGGAGTATTCAACCGCCAAGCATCCTGATTACGTCCGGCTTTAATCACTACTGCATCATCCCCCTGATCGAAAGAGCAATCTTCCACTAAAAAGTTACGGCTCATTTCAAAATCAATACCGTCATTATTATGTCCGTGTGCTTTTACATCGAGATTACGCACTAATCCCCCGTCACACATATAGAGATGAATGGTCCAAAACGGACTTTCACGAATCTTAAACCCATCCAATAAAACATTCTTGCAACGATTGAAATGAATCAAATGCGGACGAAGATGGTTCTCCCCTATTGCCATCTGACGTTCGATCACAGGGATATTAGTCGAAGCTTTTGTATACAACTCCTTCAATGCTTCCAAATGAGGCTGAGGACGTTTGAACCATACTTTCCAGGTATCCATCTTCGGCTGAAGAGTCCCTTTACCTGTAATCGCCACGTTCTCACATTCAAAAGCATAGAGTAATGGCGAATAATTATAACATTCCAAGCCTTCCCATGAAGTCATCACTGCCGGAAGATAATCAGAAGGATTATCCGTAAAATTCAAAACCGCATTCTCCTCCAAATAAAGATTCACATTACTTTTAAAATGAATGGGACCGGTCAGCCATGTACCTGCCGGAACAACAACACGTCCGCCACCGGATTGGTTACACGCTTCAATAGCACTAGTAATTGCTTTTGTATTATCTACTCTTCCTCCATTGACGGCACCGAAGTCTGTAATTATAAAGTCCTTATCAGGATAGATAAACACTTTAATAGGTTGCATCGGAAAAGGAGCGGTTACTTTAAGCACTTCATAGTTGCCATTTTTCGAAGTAAAAGAAGCGGCCAACAAATAAAAACAAGTACAAGTTATTAAACTTAGAAAATATCTTTTAATCATATCATTACTCTATTATCCAACATACCAAGATAAAACATTCTTAGCTATTTCACACTCTGAAAATCGGGAATTCGTTTCACATTAGCGCCTTTCATTACTCCCTTCTTTATTGCTTCATTTGTGGCAGTAATTTCTTGTTTTACTTTCTTATAATAATCTTTTGTTAACCCATTGGCTATGGCATCTGACTCTGTTGCCGCCCAGAAATATTGATAATCTGTCAATATCAGATCCGGTGCCACTTTTGCAAAAAAGACAGAATCTCCTTCAAATTTTTCACGTAAATCTCCTAAATAAATAGTATCCGCCGGATTTATTTTCTTATCATTTTGAGATTTATTACTCGAATTACCAACACAAGAAGCAATTAATATTCCTCCAATCAAAAAACAATAGTTCAACAGTCTCATAATAAATAATTTAATTGTAACATAATTCTTTTCAACACTTATTTCACTGAAAACACAAATACACCCGCTGTAGGAATCTCTGTAGTCCCGATCAATGCTTTGGCTCCCTTCGATAAGTTGAAGGTATAAGGCTGATCTGAATAGTTTAATACAATTCCCAACCCATTCCGGTATTCCATTGTCACGCCATAAGGCAAATCCATTACCGGGATATTCAGCTGTACATATAGCTTTTTCAATATATCTTTTTCCAATGCTCCATTGTGGCTGTCCACTCCTACATAGGTAATCGTACCTTTCCCCAGTTTGCGGAAAGTCACAGCCGGACTTCCTTCATAGAATTCGTTTTTATAAGTAGCCCATACTTGAGCATCTGCCGGAGGATTCAGAATCTCTCCCCATGTATTCCAAATATACTCTTTTCCGTCCATAACAACAGTACCGGGATTTTCGGGAAGCAGCAAATCATAAAAGTTCATTTCATTTCCGGTCAGCGGAGTAATCATAGAACCAAAGGGAGCTTCCGGAAGACGACCATAACGGTCTTTCTGTGCCGTACGACAAGTCAGAATGAGGTTTCCGCCGTTCTTTACATAAGTGATCCATTTGTCTACCAGTTCTTTATCAGCTAATTGATAAGTCGGTGCAATAACAACCGGATAATCGGACAAGTTCTTTGCTTCGGAAATAAAATCGACAGGTGCTCCGAATGATTTTAAGGTACGGTAATACTTTTCAATATGTGCAAAAGTATCCCATGTCCGGTTCTGTTTCTGTCGCTCAATGCTCCAGGAGTTTTCATGATTGAAAAGAATAGCTGTACGACGGGCAAGGTAATCGGCAGGTTTGGTTTCACGGGAAGAGCTATGTTTACGAAGTTCACGAATCTCCTTTATAAATGTCTCATATTCTCTTCCGCCGGGAGTAACAGTCACTCCGTCCGTGCCGACAATTCCGTAATGATATTGTTCCGTGCCGTAAAGAGGCTGGCGATAACGATAGGTGCAGATAAAATCACTTCCACCGGCAAACACACTCCACATCCACAGACGAACTGCGCCCGGAAGAGGTTGGGGATTGATACTGCCCCAGTTCACCTGTCCCGGCTGTAATTCCATCACCCCATAAGTTCCCTGTATCGGACGGAAAAAGTCATTTGCCCAAGCTATCCGCAACGGATTACCTACCCGGTAGCCCCGACGACCAATCCCCTCATTATCACCATATACCATATAACGGGTATAACTTTGAAAATCAAGCGAGGGGCTACCACCGATGTGACCTTCATCATAATTCGGTATATAATTCGTAGTCACCCATTGGTTCTTTGCATATTTCTTTATCAACAGACATTGTTCGTTCAGGAAATCATTGGTTTGTGATGCAGCAAAACGGCGGTAATCCAAAATTTGATGATGATTCATAAACATCTGTACGCGCTTGGGAAGCGTTATTTCATCAAAAGACGAATAAGCCTCACTCCAGAAAGCAGTGCCCCATGCATTATTTAAAAGTTGAATGTCATTATTGTATTTGGCACGGAGAAAATCACGGAAAGCAAGCTCCGCTTTCAGATTATAATCAAACTGTACAGCAGGTTCGTTGTCGAGTTGCCATCCGATAATACGGGAGTCATTGCCATAATGTTGCGCCAGTTTTTCAATCATCTTGTATGATAATTCCCTGTAAAGAGGCGAAGCAAATGAAGCATGCTGGCGAGCACCGTGGTCAAGTATCGTTCCATCCTCATTCTTCAATAGAATTTCGGGGTATTTCCGGCTCATCCATACAGGAGGAGTGGCAGTAGAAGTACACATGATAACTTTCAAATCATACTTGGCTGCCAAAGCTACAGCCCTGTCCAGCCATGCAAAATCATAGCGTCCCTCTTCCGGTTCCAGTTGCGCCCAGGCAAACTCGGCAAAATGGGTAAATTCAAATCCCAATTCATGCATTTTCTTGAAGTCACGTTCCCACTGGCTCTCATCCCAGTGTTCGGGATAATAATAGACACCCGTCAAAGTCAGGTCTTTATCATCAAACCAGGGAGAAGTTTCAATTACAGTCTTTTGAGCTTGCTTCTGTTGAGTTCCGGTTGCCAGTCTCTCTGCTGCCTGTATTCCGGTAGAAACGGTTAATAGACCGGCACAGAAAGTAGCCAGAATTTTACTTTTTACCATATACTTCATAAATTCGATTGATTATTAGCGTTATAAAACGTTATTCATATATTTTCCATTCCCACAAACCGGCATCTCCCCTACGAATATGAAGACGGAGATAACGTGTCTCTCCTATCTCCTTAGCAATATGTGGAGAGCATACTTGTACTTTCCCTTGTTCGGCACACATCTGCCAATGTTTTCCGTCGATAGACTTCTCCAGTCGCCAGGTATGTCCTTCAGTGGGACGGGTAAAATAGAGCTGGCACTCCCCGACCTTACGGATTTCCTTTAAATCGACTGTAATAAACGGACTGCTATCCGTATCAGCCGCCATCCAACGGGTTCCATTCGATTCGTCAGCTACATGGGTAGCCTGATAAGTATGCGTGCGGGTATAGCTCTTCACCGAACCTTTTTCCGGCAACGGTTGATTGGGTTGCGTTTCGATATTGACCACGGAAGTACGGGGAGATTTCTCACTGGAAGCATAAAAATGCGACTGTAATGCCAGATTCGGCCGGGTCTCTTGGGAAGCAGCCAGATAACCTACACCACGCATATCGGGGATTAATGTCTTTATCGTTCCATCGTCATTAAATTCCATCCGGTTAGCATACACTTGACGGGTAGTTCCGCCATCTCCGTATTCCAGATAGAGAAAAATATATTCATCCGTTCCCTCGTCATAAAACATGTTGCCATGTCCCGGTCCCCACACTTGATTTTCAGGAGAAGAGAATAAAAAAATGTCGTTCCCCTCCGGCTTTACAAAACCCGTCAAAGGAGACTCGCGACTCATCATATAAGCATTGACATAATTCTGATGACCACTCAACGTATAAATATAGTAATAGATACCTTTACGCTTAAACATCACCGGACCTTCGGAATATCCCTGGCGGGCTGTTGCCAGAGTTACCGGCTCACCATCCAGATGAAGCCTGTCCGCAGAAAGCCGTCCCGCATTCCGGCGACGCCAGAAGATATATCCTGAACCATCGTCATTAATAAAAGGTTCTCCGTCAATATCATCAACGACAGCCGGGCTATCTGTTCCTTCTTCTCCGGGAGGCAAAAGCCCCTGTCCCGCAGTAAAATGGAAAGGACCATCCGGGCGATCAGCTACAAGTACATAAGTTCCCATCTTGTCATCCGGTTTCACAAACGTAACGTATAAATAAAACTTGCCGTCCTGCTCAATCACTTTTCCAGGCGCCCAATACCGGAAATAGCCCTTTTTCTTTTCACCTTTATCATTCGTGTAGTCATATCCTTTCGACCAGTCGAATCCACTGATATGGGAACCTTCGAAACTCCAGTTCACAAAATCTTTCGATTTCCATACGACAGGAGTTCCGGCACGTCCAAGTCCGTAATCCAGATCGGTAGTGCCATAAAGATAATAGGTATCACCAAATTTGGAGACAGACGGATCCGCCAGATTATCGGGAATAAGCGGATTATAGTTCCGGTCGGCAATCAGTGACTCCACAATGGAGACATCCACCGCAAACGCCGTTCCATGACGAATCCCCCTCGGAAAAAAGACCTGATCGGACACATCTTCCCATGTTTCACCATAGTCCAAAGAACGAACAGCTCCATAACGATGGTCACGGTATTTATCAAAATAGACATAAAGCGTATCACCTACAAAAAGAGGAGCCGGACCTTCCGCCCAATATTTTCCTGTAATAGGTGCCGATACTTTGGTCGGGAATCCTTTTTCTATCTTCTTTGTACGCGTCACACGCAAATTCTTTTCCGGCGGATTGGAATTTTCATTCTTGACTACCATTATCAAGTCTTCCCGCTTCGGGTCTTTCACAATAGCGGCATCAATCACACTGAAATCTGGATTGAAGAACATCTTCGTCTTTGAGAAAGTACGAAAATCCTTCGTTGTTACATAATAAATACGATGATTCAGTCCCTTCTCACTTTCACTGGTAGCCACTTCTTTGTGACGGCCGGGAATCGTAGTTGCCCAAAAGATATAATAAGTTTGTGAAGGTTCATCATAAAACAGTTCGGGAGCCCAACAGTTATGTGCATCCGGCTCGTGCATCATCACAGGGATTGCTTGTTGCTCACTCCAATGAACCAAATCGCGTGAAGAGGCATATCCGATAATCCGGTCCGTCCAACTGGAAGTCCAGACCATGTGAAAAGTGCCGTCCGGCGACTGGCAAATGCTGGGGTCACGCATTAATTTATCTTTACCAACCGCAGGGGTAAGATAAGAACGTCCGCCATGTAAAGGCAGCCAGTTCAATCCATCATAACTATATGCTAAATGCAGTCCGTCTTTACTGTCATTGATAAAATAAGAAAAGAGGTAAGCTGTCTCACCGGCAAAGACTGTCATCACCGACCAAAGACTTAGAGCTATCCAGATTACTACTTTTTTCATGGTTCCTTATTAAGATTAAAAAGTTTACCTTGCAAAGATAAGGCATCTCCGCCCCTCCTCAAAGATAAAGAGCATGGACAATATTTCAAATCCATGTAGTTTTGTACACCATCCGTCCTATAAGTGCATTTTGATACAATATTCTATGTATCTGTACATCTTTCTATTTACTAAACCCTTAAAAAGCTCTACTTTAGCGGCAGATTTTAAAAAGAATGAAAAACATATCAACTCTATATATCATGAAACGACTTTTAGTAAGTATTGCTATCGTATTTATCTCCATACTGACCGTAGCGGGACAAAATCACTCTTTCAGTTTATCCGGCAAATGGAATTTCCAGATAGACCGGGAAGATACCGGCGTCAAGGAACAATGGTTCAAAAAATCCCTCGACGATTCTATCAACCTGCCCGGCTCCATGCCCGAAAAACTGAAAGGAGATGAAGTGACCGTCCATACCCAATGGACCGGAAGCCTCTACGACAGTTCTTACTACTTCAACCCATATATGGAAAAATACAGGATAGAGGGACAAGTAAAGCTACCCTTCTTTCTGACTCCCGACAAACATTATGTAGGTGTGGCCTGGTATCAAAAGAAAGTGACAATTCCGGCTGACTGGAAAGGAGAAAGAATCACTCTTTTTCTGGAACGTCCGCACATCGAAACTACTGTATGGGTAAATCAACAGGAGCTTGGTATGCAAAACAGTCTTTGTGTTCCCCATGTCTATGACCTGACTGCTGCAACCACCCCCGGAAAAACGTACCTGATTACCATCCGTATCGATAATAGAATCAAAGAAATCAACGTAGGTCCAGATTCTCACAGCATCACCGACCAGACACAAGGTAACTGGAACGGTATCGTCGGACGAATCGAATTACAAGCCACTCCCAAAGTTCATTTAGAAGATATTCAGGTATATCCCGATTTAAGCAATCAGAAAGCGCTGGTTCGCATGAATATACGGTCTGCTTCTTCCACCAAGGGAGAGATCACCCTTTCCGCTGCGAGCTTTAACACGGACATTCAGCACAAAGTGGCTCCCGTACATCAAAGTTTCAACATCCGTCCGGGAGATAATCCGGTGGAAATGGAACTTCCGATGGGAAAAGAGTTTCTGACGTGGGATGAATTCAGTCCGGCACTTTATAAACTGACGGCAAAATTGACCAACGGCAAGCAAACTGACACACAACAAGTACAGTTCGGTATGCGTGATTTCAAGATAGAAGGGAAATGGTTCTATGTAAATGGTCGCAAAACGATGCTTCGCGGTACGGTGGAAAACTGTGACTTCCCATTGACAGGCTATGCGCCGATGGATGTAGCTTCCTGGGAACGGGTGTTCCGCATTTGTCGTAACTATGGTCTGAATCACATGCGCTTCCACTCTTTCTGTCCGCCGGAAGCAGCTTTCATCGCTGCCGATCTGGTCGGTTTCTATCTGCAACCGGAAGGACCGAGCTGGCCGAACCACGGTCCGAGACTGGGTAACGGACAACCGATTGACAAATACCTGATGGACGAAACCATTGCACTGACCAAGGAATATGGGAATTACGCTTCTTACTGCATGCTGGCTTGCGGCAATGAACCTTCCGGTCGTTGGGTGGCATGGGTCAGCAAGTTCGTGGATTATTGGAAAGCAACCGATCCGCGTCGTGTATACACAGGAGCCTCCGTTGGAAACAGCTGGCAATGGCAACCTCACAATGAGTATCATGTGAAAGCCGGCGCACGCGGACTTAGTTGGGCAGGTGCGCAACCGGAAAGTGAATCGGATTATCGTGCAAGAATCGACACGGTGAAACAACCGTATGTATCACACGAAACAGGTCAATGGTGCGTATTCCCGAATTTCAATGAGATCCGTAAATATACCGGAGTCAACAAAGCGAAGAACTTTGAAATCTTCCGGGATATTCTGAACGATAACCACATGGGAAGCCAGAGTCACGACTTTATGATGGCTTCGGGCAAATTGCAGGCACTCTGCTACAAACATGAGATTGAAAAGACCTTGCGTACTCCGGACTATGCGGGATTCCAGTTGCTGGCTCTCAATGATTATTCCGGCCAGGGAACTGCATTAGTCGGTGTACTGGACGTGTTCTTTGAAGAAAAAGGATATATCAACGCAGAACAGTTCAGACGCTTTTGCAGTCCGACCGTACCTTTGGCACGTATTCCTAAATTTGTATATGCCAACAATGAAACATTCCATGCCGACATTGAAGTATCTCATTTCGGAGCTGCTCCCTTAGAAAGTGCAAAAACAGTATATACCATTAAGGATAAATTCGGAAAAGTATATGCTCATGGAACTGTCGGCACCCATCACATTCCCATCGGAAATCTTTATTCTCTGGGTAGTGTAGATATGACTCTGGAAGGAATCGATACACCGCAGAAACTAAATCTGGAAGTACGTATCGAAGGCTGTGATGCCGTAAACGACTGGGATTTCTGGGTATATCCGGCACAAGTGGAACTGGTACAAGGAACAGTATATACCACCGACACCTTGGACGCCAAGGCATTGGCTGTGTTACAAGACGGAGGAAATGTGCTGATTACGGCTGCCGGAAAGATACAATACGGCAAAGAAGTCAAACAATACTTCACTCCCGTATTCTGGAATACTTCCTGGTTCAAGATGCGTCCGCCGCACACAACCGGTATTTTCCTGAATGAATATCACCCTCTTTTCCGCGAATTCCCTACCGAGTATCATAGCAACCTGCAATGGTGGGAACTGCTGAACAAAGCGCAGGTGATGCAATTCACCGACTTCCCGGCAACATTCCAACCAACGGTTCAAAGTATTGATACCTGGTTTATCAGCCGGAAAATTGGCATGTTGTTCGAAGCAAAGGTATTGAACGGTAAATTGATGATGACCAGTATGGACATTACTTCCCAACCGGAAAAACGAATCGTTGCCCGCCAGATGCACAAAGCAATCCTGAATTATATGAATTCGGATGCTTTCCGTCCGGCAGACAAGATAGCTCCGGAGCTGATACAAGCATTATTCACCAAAGTGGCGGGAGATGTGAAATCTTATACCAAAGATTCTCCTGACGAGCTCAAACCGAAAATTAACTAAATGGGAATTATCAGGCACGAATTACACGGATTACGCTGTTGCTTTATAAAAGCGTAATTCTAAAAACCGTGAAATCCGTGTAATCCGTGCCTAAATTCCATAAACAATATACATTAAATATCATTTTACATGAAAACTACGATCATAGGCTTGCTACTCTTGGCAACGGCAAGTGTCAATGCACAGGAGAAAGCCCAAACATACCAGTTGGCAGATGCTCCCCGCTACAGTGAGGAGACGGGATATGGATATGATCTCGTCGCTACTCCCGAAAAAGGCAGCAAGGCACCCTTCTTCTTTTCTGTCCGCGTGCCGGACGGTAACTATCAAGTAACCGTTCGCCTGGGAAGCAAGAAACAGGCAGGGGTGACAACAGTAAGAGGCGAATCACGCCGACTGTTCATTGATAACCTCGCTACTAAAAAGGGACAATTCGTAGATGAAACATTTATCATCAACAAACGCAACCCCCGCATTTCCGAAAAAGAATCCGTACGTATCAAACCCCGCGAAAAAGCCAAACTGAACTGGGACGATAAACTGACGCTGGAATTTAACGGCGATGCACCCG
>OJSK01001482.1_pt1 | contig 17958 bp, 14 predicted proteins | sample 1599461 | NCBI WGS metagenome assembly OJSK01 (sample SAMN04168658, study PRJEB22393) | human gut metagenome | biome: human gut microbiome; feature: stool | host: Homo sapiens | collected 2014-03-24 | reverse complement strand
GGCGAGCCGTTGAGGCGAGCCGTTGAGGCGAGCCGTTGAGGCGAGCCGTTGAGGCGCTTCATTATTTGAATCTTCGGCAAAGCCGAAGACCAGCGATACCGTCACCTCTTCACCTTCAGGAAAAGGAACAGCACTCTCCGGACGATCTTCACATCCGCTCAGTCCTCCAAGAAAGATCACTCCTCCCAAGAGCAAGAGCATTAACCATTTATTCTTCCAAATCTGTTTCATAAAACCACATCTTATTTAATTGTTCTATTTTTACCTGTCTTCCTTCTTTATGCAAAAGATACCATCATGTGATATCTCTGCCATCACAAATATTTTTTCATATCATCACTTTAACCTATGATCTCTTCATAGTCCGGAATAACAGAAAACAGATCGTCCCACCCCGTGCATCTTCTGATACACGAAGCGGGACGGAAAACAAACACAAAAATAAATACTTCTAAAGGTAATCCTCAGCTCTTTTCTACTTAACGATCAGTTCTTTTCTACTTAACGATCACCTCTTTCTATTTCACGATCAGCCATTCCCCCAGGTTGCGTTGTTCAGCATCAAAAGAGACACCGACCTTCACCGGTTGTCTGCCGTCCGAGGTGTAAGGCAGCAGATAGCCCTTCTCGTCAATCTGGCGTAGAGCCTGTTCTGCGCTGCCGTCCAGTTTAAACTCAAAAACATATATATAGTCCGGAGTTTTCACCACAGCATCGGCACGCCCCCGCGCGGTACGCACCTCAGCGCCCGTAAACTGACCCATCAGCTTGAACACAAGATAAAAAACAACCTGATAATGACGCTCCGTCTTGGCATTCAACTCGTAAGGGAAATCCGCGAAAAAGCAACGAAGACGCTCCAAAAAGGACTCCACATCACCACTCCTCAGCTCACGGACAAATTTACCGATATAAAAAGCGGTATCCGTAGAGGCAACGGGGGTATAAAAGGGAGCAACGAAGTTGAGGAAACCATACTTGACCTCTTCATTGGGAAACCCGAGCGTATACAGCCCGAACTGAGAATCATACTTCTTGATGGTCAGATAACCGCTTTGGTAAATCATGGGAACGGGGTTGTGTATGTCGGCACGGTCATCGCTTAAGGAAGCGGAGCTGACCTCGATACCGTCCAAGTCGCGCAGGTCAAAATCAGTCTTACGCAACATATCGGCCAGGAAAGTAGGCGTACCGCTCGCAAACCAGGCATTCTCAAAAAGACCCGTCGAGAGCGTATTCAGCACACTGAAAGGATTGAACATCCCCTCCCAGTTGCGATAGTTGAAGTGATAACCGTCATATCGGCGGGTAAGCTTTTCCATCGTTTCCTCGTACGTCAGTCCGTTCGCACAGGCAAGGGACTGCAGTTCAGGAGCGAAGACGGCTTCTATCTCAGCACGGGTCATGCCGCACAGGGTAGTATAAGCCGGATGAAGGCTGATGTCCTGCAACTGGTTCAGATTACTGAAGATGCCCATCTGGGCAAACTTGGTCACTCCCGTGATAAAGACAAACTGCAAATAGGCGTCCGCATCCTTCAACACGGTATAGAATGCCATCAGCGTTTCACGAAACTCGTATTGCAACTCCGGATTGTCAAAAGAGCGCAGCATCGGCTTGTCGTATTCGTCAATCAGTACCACGACCCGTCGCCCCGTCTGTTCGTAAGCACGACGGATCACAGTCATGAAACGGATGGAGCAGCTCCGGTTGATTTCCGTTACGCCATATGTACTCTCCCAAGACTGAAGCTGGCTTTCCAAAAAATTCACCAGACACTCTTTTCTGTCATATTTCTCTGCATTGAGATCCAGATGCAGCACCGGATAGGTGAACCAGTCCTGCTCCAATTCTCCGATGGCAAGACCCTCGAACAACTCCTTTTTTCCGAGGAAGTAAGCCTCCAAAGTAGAGAGCAGCAGACTCTTCCCAAACCTCCGGGGACGGCTCAGAAAGTAAGGTTTCCCCAGTTTCACGAGTCGGTAAACCAATTCCGTTTTATCCACATAGAGGTAACCCTCTGTACGGAGTTTCTCAAAACTTTGTATTCCAATCGGAAGTTTACGAGAGATCATAGAATCTACATTCATATCCACTTTATTTTTAGATCATCGCTATTATGCACAAAGATCGAAATTGTTTTCCGTTATTCCAGTATGTCAAAGATCGAAATTGATTCCTCTGTCAGTCCTTTTCCTGTATGCAACGCAAAGGAAGCATCTCTTTCAAAACCCCTTTATCATTAATTCCATTGACACCTGTCCGTTGATCAGATGCCGTAGAAACCAACTGTAAATGCTTCGCCTGATAAGTATTACCATTTTTAACACTATTACAGCACCACATAAAATCGAAATAACCTATCTGGACAAACGCTTTGCCACCATAATATCCACACAATCGGAAATAGGTAGTCTTCGACTGATCTGTCTTATCATATCTCAATACAAACCCCTTATCGGCTCCTTGCGTATTATAATTACTCATATTCATATTATTAGTCGACTTATCCGGCAACTCCCCGCTATAATTCTCAGGACTGAACAAAGAGTAATACTCCTCCGCCTTCGCTACCCGCCATCCGGCCGGACACGGATCATGCACAGTCTTAACGGTAGCCCAGGCACCGGATATCGAGCTGGTGACATCCCCCGTGAACCAATACTCACCCGACGGTTTATAGGCAGTCAAAGGATTCCGGTATGCCGTCTGATAACTAGCTTGTCCGCTGAATGCCGGATCGAATGGTAAAAACTTCACCCCGTCCGACCCATATAAACTCATGATACCCACTATCGGCTCCGTTATCTTTGCCGGTAAATTCACCGTTTTAATCGGCTTATCCGAATAACTGCTCGGATACGGGTCTTTTCTCCCCCACTGATATTGAAAGCCATGCGCTTTAAACTTCTCTACATCCAAAGTGGGAGCCTTTGCATACCCTGCCATCGCCCCCAAATCCCGGTCCATCATCGGCCGTTGATCCGAATGGTTGCCATACGTAAACTTCAGTTTTCTTTTAGTCAACGGTTCCTGCACATCCACATTACCCATAGCGTCCGGATGATAGTCCGTCACCCACACATGCCAGCTCCACAGTATTTTATCACTACTATCATAAGCCGCAATCACACCGCTGCCGCCCGTCGTGCCCGGAGCCACCCGGCAATAAATGCGGCATTGCCCCTTATCGGTAACGGGATTCTGTCCCACTGCCGTTCCGTCCGTACGCTTGATGTCTACAATGTTCGTATGGTCCTCAGCAGAGTTGACGATACCCATCACCGGCTCGCCGATGTCCCCGTCCTCTTTCGTCTGCCAGAGAAGTTTCACCTTAACGATGCCTCCCCCTTGGCACCAGCCCTTCAAGGTTTCATTCGTTTTCTCTGTTCCGTCACTCTGATAAACCAACGGGTCGAAGCAGAAACCTCCACCGAGAGCCACCATAAAGCAATTGGCCGTCGGAACCGGATTGTCATTGTTCTCCGAAGCGGGCACGGGATCGATGTAGGTCACACGTTTGTCATTCGTCGGGATACCCGTATGGCTAAAACTCACCGCATAGCTGTACTCCGTATTATTGTTCAGGCTGAAATCCGAGGACGTTTTCCCGCCGATGTACACACGATAATCCAGTTTCTTTTTGGGATCCGTGGTATTCACGGCTACAAAGTTCAGAAAAGAGCTTCCCTTCGGCGCGTTCGCTTTCGTGCGCTGCAGATCGGAGTTTGCCGCGGGAGATTCGCCGCGTACATTGGCCGGGATCCAGCAAGAATAAGAATTGCCTTTACTCATATCGATCTCTACTGTATGAAACTGGTCCAGAATAGAGGGATAAGTGCCATTCGAGTCTGCTGTGGGAACCAGCGTATAGTTCAACGGGACGCTCTGCAACAGGACTTGTTTCAGTTCATAACCGCTCACGGTGTAGTTCCAGCTCACCGTCAGTCGTGCAGCCAGGCGCTTCAGCAACAGGCGGGTATCATAACTGCCCTCCGGACTCTGAATGACAGCCTTACCGTCGGTCCCCGTCACCACGTTTACATGCTCCAGATGGAGCACATAAGGCATGGCGTCGATAGCGTCCGCTGTCGAAGGATCGATCTGATTGATTATCGAAGCATCTATATCCATACTCTTTACCCCCTTTGTACTTTCTGTATCTTCCAGATTCTTACCAACTAAAGTTTTTACCGCATCCTTGTTTCCACGTGCCACCACCAGCAATTGACAGTCATTCATCACATTCAGCGTCACATCCAGGTGGGTGCCGAGTTCTACAGTGCCATAACTGTTACCGGCCTTATAATTCCCGTTTCTATTGTATTGAAGTATCTCCAGATTATACAGCTTATCGGGAACGGCCGGGACGCCACGGGTAACCGGCTTCCGTAACCGTTTTACATCAAAAGCGGCGGCACGTGTTTCAACGGCGAGCCATTGAGATTCTTCATTCTTTGAATCATCGGCAAAGCCGAAACACAGGGATACCTCCACGGGCTTTGTGTCCGCATCGACCGGCACGACATCCACCCGCTCTTCACAAGCCGCCATGCCCAACAGGCAGACAAGCACCGGTAGCTTCCACAGATTTTTAGAAGTATGTTTCATATTGGTATGTTTGTTTTAAGTTCACCACAGATTACACGGATTTTCACTGATTAATTATTTATATTCCGATTAATTATTTATATTTCACTGATAATCAAGTTCAATCGAATCAAAGATTCGGTGTTGATCTGTGAAGATCCAGTATTAATCTGTGAAAATCCGTGTAATCTGTGGTGAATCAAGTTCATTTCTGTCTTTTATTTGAAAACTACATTGTTCACCGGAAGCACCTCCACAGCATCGAACATCACTACGTTGCCATCCGTGATCGTCACACGCACATCGGCGCTGTTGGCGCCACTGATATTGACGGTGAGGTTATAAAGGTAATCTCTGCGGATGTTGTAGTCAGTCATCAGGTTGCCGCCCAAATGCAGGAGATAGTTCACGCCGATAGGCGCCGATGCTCCTGCATACTTATATTCACCCGACAGCTTGATGTACGTACAATAGTCCAATTTTCCGTCCGGCCCTTTAGTCGGAATACTCTTTTCCATAAACGAGGCGGCTGTTCCCATTCCCCGTAAGTTTTCCGGCATATAGAATTCGAAAGAAGAAGACGGCCCCAAATTAGTAGTGATCTGAGTTCCGGTTGTGGATGTGATAGCCGTAGAACCATCCTTATCCGCAGGATACTTATCTTTAATACTTCCGCCTCCCCGCGTATAGAGCGCCATGTGTGCGGGTACATTGTAGAGAGAGACGGACTTGACGACAAGGCTACTCAAATTATTGGCTGCCAGGTCTCCCTTTTTATTCCAGGACAAGGAAATCGTGGCGTAAGCCCGCCGCAAAGGAACCACCAGCGGTATCACACCCGGTTTCTTGGGATCGGGCGTATATTCCAGCGGCCCCGATGTCAACAGGGACGGCTGGTTGGTATAACCGGAAAAGGCCACCGTTTTCGCCTTCAGTTCCGCTTCGGTTCCGGTGAAGTCTTTCAAGAACGACTCTTCCGCATTGGCAATGACATAGAAGCGACTATTCGCTTGGACGAAAACAACATCATCATTCTTGGTGTTGACCTCAATCGTCTGAGGATCAGGATTCTCCTGTGAATTAGCCGGAATCGTAAAAAAAGCTTTCTGCTTCAGTGTTGACGTTCCGCTCTCGGTGGCGTATTGCAGCACCCAGATCGTGTTAACAGGAATATTGTTAATCGCTCCGCGGGTATCCACCGTCAGCTCCGGAGGCAGTTTCAGAACTAATCGAAGCTCCTCGGAAGTCTCTACGGATTCCTCGCTGCATCCCGCCAGCAAGCCGGAAACCGTCCATAGGCCGGAAACCGCCAGCAGGCAACCGAGTGCCCATTTGCCCGTCCATCGTCGTATGTATTGTCTTTTTGCCATTCTGTTTTGATCTGATTCTAAATATGATAATTGTATATGAATATGCCGGTTATTTTCCCATTTCATCCGAATCGAGCGTTACGGTCGATTCATACTCGCCTATCGCCAACGTCAAGTCGGCGGGGTCGAGTATACCATAGAACGTCAGTGTGAAGTCGAACGTATAGGTCATGCCCGGCAGCAACACCTTCTGGATCTCCGCCGGATAAGTCTCGGTCAATGTCTTATCCCCATTATCTTTGTAACCTACCGTCAGGTTCACATCAAAAGAAATCATGGCCGATCCGTCTACCGGAAGCACCACAACCGGCGTACTTACTCGTGGAATGGTAACTGTTTGCCCTGTCGTATTATATGTGAATCCGGTGAAGGTCTGAGTAGTGGCAAATGTTTCATTCGCCACCGTCCCCCAGGCAGTACTGCCCAACGTGTAAGGCAACGATGCCCGGAGTCCTCCCATCTTGAAGGAGTTCACCACCAGACTGGTAGGAGTAACCGGATGGGTTCCTTTTTTTGCCGCCACACTCACTTTAATCTGTGCTCCCAAGCGTTTAAAGGGAGCCGGCAGCACTACGTCCATCATGTTTTCTCCCGTTTGGTTGGGTTGCACCACGATCCCTTTCAGGCTGGTGTACATAAAGTCTTTTCCGTTCGACACCTGAATCGTACCGTCCGTTTTCAGTTCGGGCACTTCCGTCGAAGAGTTGTACGATACCAAGTAAAGGTCGTACGTTCCGCGATACAGATAGAGTTCGCCCGTAGCCACTCCACCCTTTACCGTATATACTTTATGATCCAGCGGTTCCGTCGTCGTGGTAGACGCACCTGCGGGGAAAGCATAGATACAGAAAGTCTTTCCATCCGCCATATCCGTTGCCGCGTCGGCACGGGTCGAAGCCTCGTCCGCCTCCGCCCGGTAAAGAGAGAAGCGGAGCGATACCGGATCTCCCTCCTCCGTGCCGGGTTCCCCGGGAGCCTGTTCCGAACATCCTGTCAGTCCCGGCGCTCCCAGCAAGCAAAGGCAACACCCTATCCAAAGTTTCAGTCTTTTATTCATCGTTTCTTGTTTTAGTTCACCACAGAGTACACAGAGTAACACGGAGTGGATCGTTTTCCACTAAATCCCGATACTCGTGTTCTGGTTCGCATCGTTCTTCCAGTCCTCTATCTGTACCGAGCTCAGCTTACCTCCCATTTTGTCCACCGTAATCAGATAGACATAATGCTTTCCCGCCTCCCACTGCGCTGTCACCGATTGGGTTTCAAACGCATGCGCTTTCGCGGCAGCTTCTCCGTCCACACATACCTTGAGCCGGAACGAGAGCACCGTTTCTTCTTTCGCCATCGGCGCCACGAGGCAGGTCACGTTCGGTCCTTTCTGGTTTTCTTTCAGCTTCAACTCCACGCCACTCGCCTGCGCCAGTGTCAGTGTCGAAATATCCGACAGACTGTTCAGCAATCCGCTTTTCAGGTTCATCGTCCCGATGCCTGTCCGCAGACGGTTGGTTCCGCTCAGCACATCCACCTGTATCAGCTTTAGCGCTTCGGTGGCCGAAGCCGACTTCACGATACGGAAACTGACTTTGGCCAACGCGTGCTTCATCTTGAAGCTGACGGTTCTCGAGGAAGGTTTTGCCGTGACGGGGGCTTTCCCCGTATCCGTACCCACACCGTAGAGATAATCGGCCTGCCCGGTAGCGAGAAAATCAGTCAATGACGACGGAAGGTTCACCGCCGTCGTATGTTCACCGTCACCGGACGCTTGGATGTCTGCGGGAGGATAATAGGCGTACAGCAAGGCATCACCCGAAGTGGTGTTCATGATCGTCTGCTTGTCCGGAGTCCAGACTCCTTCTTTCAAGGAGAATTTCATCAGTGGATTGTCTCCATACGCCTTGTGTGCGGTAGTGGTGGCATACACGTCCACCTCGGTGATAGCGGTTGCTTCCGCACGGGTGACGCTCTCCTCTCCCTCCACTTCGATCCGCTGCAATTCCAGTGCGCCTTCATCGGTGGCGAATCCGTCGTCCGAGGCGCATGAAGCCGTCAGGCATATCCCCGCTCCGAGGGCAAGCGCCATGTAGAGGCGATTCGCCGGCTTCTTCATTCGGTTGTATTTTTGTAGGTTCATATCTGTTTTTCGTATCTGTTTTTCATTAAGTGGCGTTTCCCGCGTCTGTCTCCGTTGTCTCTACGAATCGTTCTACGGTGATACCGTTCAGGATCAATTCATTGGTGGACGTAAAGTTATACTGGTAGTTGTATCCGGCTTTCAAGGTATGGGCCGTCTTCTCGGTGTAGCTCTTCTCCGTTTCACCGGTGTCGCCGGCCTTCACCTTGATTGTAAACGTTCGGGAACCGGGCTTGACGATGGCCACATACGTATGCTGCTGAGCGGAAGTTCCCGCTGCCGAGGCGCTATAGGCGTTGATCGTCTCCGATGTAGAGACATCGGTGGCAATCCCCGTACCCTCCAGGCTTGCCGTGCCGGGAAGCTTTGAATCATTTCCATACTTCACCACCAGGGTCACCTTCGCCGCTTCCGGAGCGAACGAGAACGTAGCCTTATTGCCATCGAGTACTCCTGTAGCCGCCAGCCGGTTGCTTTGCCAGAAATTGGTGGCTGTGCGCTGATCGGTTAGAATCCGGGTGAACGCCGTAGGATACGAAGCCGTAAACGTTTCACTACCGGTGGTGGTAAGCGCTGTTTGTCCGCTTGCGGGTTGCCAGGTGCCGGTTGTGCCGGTGACCACCCGTTGGTAGTTGGCAGATTTCGTGCCATCCGTAATCCGGATGACATCACCCGCTACAAATTCTCTTTTATCATAATCATCGGCATGCGCATCCGTCGCACGGGTAGCGGGATTCCCCACCTCCGCCGATACTTCCAACGGACGGGGCAAAGCATCCTCTTGCGAGCAGGCGGCCAGCAGAACCGGGAAGAACAGGCAGAGAGCCGCCCCGGATACCGATAGGATTCTATTCTTTTTCTTTTTCATGGGGTTACATCAAACTAATATTACATCAACTAATATTACATCAAACTAAGTTACATCAACTTAAGGTTCCTGTATGCGAATCCCCGCTTTGCCACTCTTTGATCTCCTGACCGGTGGGAACCAGCACATCATTTTTCAGGGTGAGCGTATAGGTGTAGTGGCTGTTCGCCGCCCTTGCGCAAGTGAGGGTGACGTCATAGACCACTCCGTTAGCATCCGTCACCGATACCTGTATCGACTGTTGGGAAGTAAGCGGGGCGATAATGCCATGCCAGGTATATTTCGCATCGCCTGTACCGCCGGGGTGATACAGGTAGACGGTTTCATCCTTGCTTGCTCCTCCGGAGTAAAGCCCCTTCCCGGTTACGGTCATACTCGTAAAATCCTTGGACAGTGTATGCTTTCCCGAAAATTTCAGGGTCAGCTTCACGCCTTTGTGCACAAAGGCGCTTTCGCCTGTAAAGGAGAGGGTTCCGTCACGGCCGATCGTCACCTTCTCAGGGGTCTCCAGCAGATTGCTCAGGCGGTAGTCCTCACCTCCCGCCTTTCGCTGGTCGGCACGGATACCCGAGTATTCGATAGGGTAACTCGCCTGGTAGGTGGCTCCGGACTCAACGAGCAGCTCCGTACCCGTCACCGAAGGTTTCCACTCGCCCGTACTGCTGCCGGAAGAAGCGGCGTTCAATATATAGTCCACCGGAGTGGATGACGAGCCGTTCCGCGAGCGGATGATACGGATTTTGTCACCTGCGGCAAAGGTGCTGCGGTCGTAACCGTTGTCGGCTGCCACGGCACGGGTCCCGGCTGCCACGGCCGCCCGGGTCTCAGACTCCCGGCCTTCACCGGAAGCGCAGATCGCGGCGGACACCGTAAGCGGAGTCCCTTCGGGCAACGAAGGGGTCAGCGCATTGTCCGAACAGCCTGCGGTAAGCAGCAGGCAGCCTAAAACCGTTTGGTATAATCTATCTGTTTTCATACTGAATCATTCATTCTGAATCATTTGTCATTCTGAATCATTTGTTGTTCTGAATCATTTGTTTCATTGCCAGCCGGGATCTACGTCACTGCTCTCCTCGGAAACTTCCGTCCACCCTTTTATATCGACAGGTTGCAGGCTGATTCCCCGTTCGCCGAGCGTCAAGGTATAGACGTAGCGGTATCCTTTCTGCCATGCCGGGTTGAAGGCATCGGTCGAGAGGGTAAGATCCCGTTCGGTAGCGTCCGAGCTTTGTTCACCCAGTGTCAGCGTCAACGTCACCTGCGTGCCCGAGGCCGCCCCGGTCTTCGGAGCCACCAGCCCGTAGGCCACTGTAACGGGGCCCGAGGTGCCGACCTGTTGCGGACGGGCCGATGGGGTAAAAGAGATTTCACCCACCGCGGCCAGTCCGGACAAAGCGCCATCCGTCAGGGACATCGTGCCGGCCGATCCGGATCCGGAAGCAGTCGTGCAGAAGAAAGGAGTAGCGCTGCCCGCTGCCGTAAGCTTAATCTTCTTTACATAATCGTATGTCGGATCCGGGGTGCGGTCGTTCGCGTTCTGAATGCGGAACACGACTTGCGACAAGGCGTGTTGCAGATAGAGGGTCGGCGAAGGAGACAGGCTGTTGGCGGTAACCGCCGTAGCCGAACCTACGGTAGCGCTGCCGGAACCGTAAAGATAATCGGTGGTAGAGCAGTCGTAGGTATTTCCTCCGTCGAAGTTTTGCCCGGCAGGCACGCTGACGGGGAGAGCAGGCAAGACAGTACTGCTGCTGCCACCGCTACCGCTGCCACTGCCGCTACCACTGTTGCCTCCACTACCACTGCCGCCATCGCTCTTCAAGGCTGTCGTGGCGGGTGCCCAGGCATAGACCGTTGCTTTTGCGAGGCTGACGTAGGTAGAAGGAGTGCTCGTCCAATTGGTACCGGAGGTCGCTTTCGTGAAGGTCGCTCCCCCGGCGTTGCTGCCCGGATAGAGACTTCCGTCCGCAGCGGCGAGGTAGATGCCAATGGTGCTGATCCGGTCTGCACCCGTACCAACATCGTTGATCATGCTACGGGTGGAGGCGAGCGTGGCACCGGCATGAACACCGGGCTGCAAGAGGACGGCATCGCCGTCGGTGAGAACGGAGTTCTCACCGGAACAGGCTATGCAAAACAGGGATGCGGTCCCAAGGAGCAAAAGAATGAATACGTTCTTCATCTATTATCTTGTTGAGTTTTTCTTCTATCACTTTATATCCAGGTCAGTGCTTGACGCAACCGTTGTCCATTGTGTCACGGTCACACTCGAAATGACGAGTTCGGAACCACTGAGCTTGACGGTGTACAGGTAATTCTCTCCGGCCTTCCATGCACTGTTGCTACTAGGCAGGGCGACTTTATAATCCTGGTTGTCAATCGTCAGCGTAGCTTCCACGGTCGACTTATCGACCGTGCTTTCAGGCAGGACGAGGATACTGGCTTTCCTGGCGCTATTTTTGGCGGTGGCTCTGGCCTGATCCGTGTCAGCCGTTGCTTTGGACAACGTATAGTTTGCTATATCACGTGTATAGGTCACTGCGACCGGAGAGCTACCTGCAGTGATCGTACCATCCTTAATTTTCATTGTAGGGTTGGTACCCCCATTATTTAGTACATTTTTAGTATCTCCACTTTTATTGGCTAATACCAGTTTGGTGAATGCACCGGTATTTTTATAGGTATGATCCGCATATACCCGGAAGCTGACCATCGCAAGGGCGTGCTTCATGGTGAGCGTCACCTTTCCGGTTTTATTCGTATCACCGTTTTTATAGCTGGCTTTCACCGCAGTACTCTGATCGGCATACATATAGTCCACCTCTCCGGAGGCTGCGAGAATCTTATCTTTTGTACTGGTTTGACTGTCCGAATTGTCAGTGGATTGAAAGTCGATCTTGGCGTTAACACTTCCGGTAGACCCCGGAAATACAGAGATATTGATCGTGGAATTATCAGTGTATTCACCACTTGAACCAGTGGCCTTCAGCGCAGTACTACCACTCTGAAATTCACCATTATTACCCGGTTGATACGCCGGATAATGCGCATAGATCGTAGCCTCTTCCGCCGAAAGATAGATTTTATCGGTCGCGCTGTTGCCCCATGCCGAAGAGCTGTAAGTGTACAACCCATAGTTATTCGTTGTCTTATTCGTCGTTGTGCTGTTGGCATACACCGCGATGCTTCCTAATGCATTCCCTACAGCCGATGCATCCGAGCCGGCATCTATCGCGCCGCGTGTCAACACCACCTGTGGCGACACCTGCAATTCCGCCACCCCGGTATCCTGTCCTTCGGGCAAAATGCTTTCACCGCATCCGACAGCCAACAGCAATGCCGGAAGAGCCATAAGCCAATGATATTTCGTTTGGTTAATCATCATGTTCGTCTTATTTTTGTTTAATTCATGTATCTAATCCGCATCCAGAGTGCCGTCAACAGTCACCGGAGTCCACGCCTGCACCGTTACCGAAGTGATTCCCAGTTCATGGTCGCCGATGTTCAGCGTCACTGCATGTGACATGCCCGCCTGCAACGGATTTTTCCCGCTTGCGTTGGAATCACCGAACGTAAGCGACACATTATCGAATGTACCTATTGATGTTTCTACTTTCAGCGTATACGTGTTGCTGCCGCCTCCATTGCCATTGCTTCCGCCGGCTTCCAACGGAGGGAGTAAAAGTTGCCCCACAGATACCGGAGTCTGGCCGGTCACTTCCGTTCCTTGCCCGGCTCCGTTGGTTCCGTTCTGCGTAAGATCCACCGTCAGTCCCTGGGGATGTTCGGTTGTGGTGGAGAATGTCACCTCTCCCGTAGCCAGCTTCAACGAGGCAAGCGGTTTCGCCTCCTTCACCGTGATACTCTTCACCCATACCGACACCCCGTTTTGAAGCGTCTTCTTCGCTTGAAAAGAGAGTTGCGTCAATTGATGGTCGAATACCAGTGAAGGAAAGTGCCCGTCCGCCCAGCGGTTTCCCTGTATCTGAGAAGCGTAAAGCAGATCGGTCTGCCCTGTGAGTACAAAGGAAACCGTACCGGCATAAGTGTCCGTTCCACTGCCCGAAGCGGCTTTATCCGGCTCGGCATAGGGGGCGTAGCTTACCAGATAGAGCCAAGCTCCCCAACGGGGATAAATGGGCGCATCCTTACCGGCATTGCCCCAACTGACTTCACCGTTGATCCCGACAGTTCCTTTCCAGACACCCTCTTCGGCGGCAACCACCGGAGTGGTGTAGTCTCCCCCGGTTCGGGAAAATACCATGGCGGCCTCAAACTCCGCCTGAGGCTTGCTGCCTGCCGAGACCGCCGCCCTCGACGATACATCGCCCTCCAGAGCGGAAAGCTCCACCGGAACCTCCTCCTCACCCATCAGCGAGGAACGGTCCGCATCGGAGCAACCTGCCAGGAAAGCTCCCGGCAGGCAGAAAAAGACAAAAAGCGAAATATGGCGTTTCATGATCATGGCAGACATTTTATGTGAATCAGTTCAGATCGGCATGGCCGGCATCACCCGCTACCCAGTCGGTTACAGTGGCGGTTACGGTCATCTTCGTAGCATCCTCCGGAGTCAGAGGCTCGGTCACGTTCAGGGTGATCAGGTGTGACTTACCGGCCTCGGTAGACAGGTCTGTTGTATTATCCTGCTTTTTGATTGTCACATTACTGAAAGTGATATCAGTGCCTCCCACAGAGATCACCGCATCGATCACGACTTGGCCCGAAGCCTGGATCATCAACGGATTACCTACCCGCACGGCATCTGCACCCAGCGCCACACTGGAAATACCACCCACATTCATCACAGCGGCATCCGTCCACTTGCTCACACCGGCCTTACCCGAAGCCGGAGCTACGTTGACCTCTGCAGGCACCTGTGCGTCCTGCACGCTGATTTTCTTTAAGCTGACGGTCTGTCCGCTCCATTCGCCACCACTTGCCTGAGTGGTGAGCTTCATCTCAAAGTTGAGCTGGGTGGTCAGGTGCTTGAACGTAAGTTCAGGTTTCTGTTGACTACTGCTGCTACCGGCCTCCGCCGCGTCGGCGAGCATCACGTCCTGCTCCCCGTCTGTTTGGGGAATCGTCACCGTTGTACCGCTAACCGTTCCCGCAGGAGCCACAGCCGCCAGCCAAGACTTCGTGCTGGCAGTCGTATGGTAATAAAGAATCGGGTTGAGTGACACCGTGGCCTTAGAACCCGCCTTGAAAGAGGCGGTGGAAACCGTGGCACGGGTTTTCAGTTTGTTCTGTCCGCCGTCTTCCGTCACTTCATTGGCAAGCACCGGAGAAAACTTAGTCCAATCAGCAGCCTGATCACCGTCAGCCACCAGCACCGTAGCCGTCACATCACTGCCTACGCCCACCGCCGCGCGGGTCTTCACCATGCCCTGCACGCTTTGCGACACTTGGATGGGAGTCGCATTCACCGGATTCTCGGGCAAAAGGTCATTGTCATTGCTTGAGCAGCTTGCCAGCAAAAGGGCCATAGCCGCCACACTTAGTTTCGTTTTCATTGTTTTCTAAAAGTTTTATAGTTAATAAATATGTCTATTGTTCTGTTTCGGCAGACCGATTGTCCACCAGTTCCCCACTGCCGGAGTCACCCTCCTGCCACCGTCCGACCGTAGCGACAGCTACAATCTCCACCGGATCGGGAATGACGGGATCGGGAAGTTCCACCCGGACGGTATAAGCCGTTCCGCCTTCCCCCTCCCCGCCTTCGAACCGTACGGGAAGGGCACGGTATTCGCGGTCGTGTGTCCGGTCATCGTCTACCGAAAGCACCAGGTCGATGGTCAGCATAGCGGAAGGCTGCACCAGCACATAGCCCGGCAGCGTCAGCTTGTTGCCGTCAAACGGAAGTCCCTCCGCCTCTTCGCCCGCTTCATAAACGGGCACGCTCACCGTGCGCTCACCCGGCAAGAGCGACTCTTCGGCCAAGGAGAGGGTCACCTCGTCCGTCAGTCCGTTCAGATGGAGCGACCGCACGCGGAGCGCCCCGGTATCTTCGGCCTCTACCGTGAGTGTAAAGATCAGTTGCGTCAGCAAGTGCCGATACAGGAGCGATTGGCTGTCGGACTCCCCGAAAGGAGCGGAAAGCGATCCGTTCTGTTCGCCCGTCAGCATCAGGTCTTCTTCTCCCGTCAGGCGGTAAGTCAGCCGCCCGTCAGCCGTCAGCGGTGCCGGAGGATAGTATCCCCGCAGATAGAGCGCCGAGCCGTCCGACGGATAGTAGCGTTCGGGCATCAGGCGGATCTCGTTGTCCGTGGCAATGCCGTCCCAGCTCCCGTCGTACTGTCCCGTACGTACACCGTAAGCGACACACACCGGGGTATCGCCGAAAACGTCCACCGTCGCACGGGTACGGATACCCGTATAGAGACGGATGGGAACCGGCTCCGGTTCCGGACGCGGTTCGAGCGAGCGCTCCGTACACGAGAAGAGAAGCTGGGAAAGAAAGGCAGCTTTCAGTATGTATTTCAGTTTGAGTATCATATTCCCATTGTATTTCTAAAACCTATATCCCAGCCCCAGGTTGATCCCCGTCAGGCCCCAACGGACGAAGGAGGCCGGATGGTGATAGTATGCATGGGGAGGTTCGTTATCATAAGCCTTGGCGGACGAATGGAGGTATCCCCCGCGCACTCCCGCCTCGATGCCCCAATGACGGGACAGGGGGACATACACGCCTGCGGAGAGTCCCGCATGCCAGTAACGTCCGGTGCGGCTTCTGCCTGTGGCGTCCGTATCGCCTGCGGGCGAGGGACGGTAATCGAAATCGCCCGACTGACCGTAGACACCCAGATAGAACCAACGGTAACGCCCGTCACCTTTCAGCCACAAACGGGGTTCGAGGCTGTAGCCGGAGACGCCCCAGAAACGGTGATCGCGCCCGCCTTTCCAGTCTGAATACGCCGCAGAGGCCATCACAGACCAACGGCGGGCAAAGTGAAGCTCCAGCGCCAGGTTGGGCCTGAAAGCTCCCAGGCGGCCTTCCGCCGTCAGCCCCGACCAGTCGGCAAGGTTCGTCTTCAGGGAGAAGACCATCCGATGCGGGTTTTCTGCTCCCGACCCCGCAACCGTACCGGGATGACCGGCCGGACCGACCGGTACAAAAAGAATGGGGGGCGGGCACGGGCGGTTGTCCGGAGCAGATGGGACCGCAGGAGGCAAAAGCGGATATCGGGAGGCATACATGCCATAGTTGCGGCGGGCGGCGGATAAAGTATCCGCACCCGCAGGCTCGCGCAGGCAGACAATCACCACGTCGCGCTCTTCGCCGGGATAGCATACGGCATGGTTGTGAGTCACGAAATACTCCTCTTTCATGCCCTTGCGGGTGATCAGTTCGGACTTCACACGGCTGCTACGCACATAGGCCAGCCAAAGATTGTCGTGTACGCTCCCGCCCGAAGTGCAATGACCGTCTACATAGATACGCATCTTCCCGTCGGCGATAGGGCCACGGAAAGAAGAGACGGCGGCAAACAGGCGTTTCAGCTCGTGATTGTTGCCTTGATAGTCGGCATACAGAACGTCACGCCCCTGTACAAAACGGAACGTGTGCAACGAATCGCAGTCCGAAACCGCACGTGTGCCGACACCCCGACCGCAGACCGGTGCGGAGAGCAAAAGGATATATCCGAGCAGCAGTAAAATTCTGTTCATGGCGGCAATCTCTAAAAAACGGTTTACAAACAAAGTTCTGTCAAATGGATTTCGCTGAATATGCTGCGCATCATCTGGTTGACAACCCCCATACGGGAGGCCACCGACCCATAACGGCCATAGACACGCTGCTCGTCTACATCCGGAGAAACCGGACACACCCCCTCGTGCAGGATCAGCAACAAGGACAGCAGGTCGATGGAGCCCAAAGGCTTGCACAGTTCATAAGAAACGGGACTATCGGGAGATTCCGGGCATATACAGCGAATCAGCCCTCCACGCTCCAACAGGGGAAGGAGGACAGAAACATTCCGGAAAACGCAATCGGAAGAATCAGGAGGACAAGATATGCCGGCATCACGGTAATAGATGTAACGAAGCACCCTGATAGCCTCCTGGGTTAAAATTGTAAGCATAACTTTTTGTTTTGTTTGTGAAGACCGTTACTTTGTAGGTAACGGCATTTAACAAATATCTGAAACAGACAGCGTTCTAAACCGAATAATTAGATTTAAACAACAAAAGGCATCCGATGATGGCAATAAAATGTTCATCCACGTTAAATTACACCAACGTGGACAACCCTTCTTATTGCTTTTTTAAGAGAAAATAGGGAAAACTAATGCTAAGCATGCATCTTTTTTAAAATTAATTATCTTTTTATTGAAAAACTTGCCTTTTTATTTGTTTGTGTGAAAAATAATGTCCAATTTTGCAGCAATAAAGCGATGCCGTTACCTACAAAGTAACAGACCACCTACCCTACTGATTATAAGCGTAATACCTTCAATACATTCTACCTTCAAACCGCATTCAGCACATAGTTGAGTATCTTCCTGTTTGTCCGGTCTACTTCCTTATCACCGAAAGGTTTCAGGTAAGTTTCCGTAACTTTCACCGAAGAGTGTCCCAGCCCACGGCTGATCACTCCCACGGGCGTCTCCTGATGAAAGGCAATCGTGGCCCACGTGTGGCGCGCGGTGTATGAACTGAGCCTGCCGCCCAATCTCAAATCCACCGACACCCGTTCCAGCCGGCGGTTCAGGTTGCGCAGTTCACATTGATATTCCTGATAAGGAGTCAGCACCTTCTCCTGCCGACGTTTCCCGGTACGGGGTTGTCCCAGGATGGGCAGCAGGTAGCTCGGATGATCGTTCTCCGCCATCCTCCGGTTGATGATGTCCATCGCCTCACGGGGCACGGTAATGCTGACCTCCTGCCCCGTCTTATGCCGGCAGTAGGTCAGCACCCCCTTGTCAAGATTGCTCCTGCGCAGGTGTGCCAGATCGACAAACGGGATGCCCCGCAGCATAAACATCAGCACAAACCAG
>OJSK01001416.1_pt1 | contig 18750 bp, 10 predicted proteins | sample 1599461 | NCBI WGS metagenome assembly OJSK01 (sample SAMN04168658, study PRJEB22393) | human gut metagenome | biome: human gut microbiome; feature: stool | host: Homo sapiens | collected 2014-03-24 | reverse complement strand
CGTGAGCTTTTCTCTTGATTTTTTAGAAAGAGGAACATTTACTGAATATCCCTACTTATTCACCTGTGTATCATGACATTTGCACAATCTTCCAAAAAGATAACAGGTCGTGTAGTCGATGAAAAAGGCGAGCTTTTGGTAGGAGTTAATATTATGGAAGTGGGGACACAGAACGGTACATTGACTGGAATCGAAGGAACCTACTCATTAACAGTAAAGAATAGTCGCTCGACACTAAAATTTTCTTATATTGGTTTTGATAGCCAGGAAGTAATTGTCGGTTCTAACACAGTAATAGACGTAACACTGAAAGAATCAAAATCGGAACTTGAAGAAGTGGTAGTAGTGGGTTACGGTAGCCAGCGTCGTATCAGTACTATTGGTTCGCAATCCAATCTGAAACTAGGTGATATTAAGCAGCCTACTGCTAGCTTGAGCACTTCATTGGCAGGACGTCTTGCCGGAGTAGTAGCCGTACAACGTTCAGGTGAACCAGGTAAAGATAATGCCGATATTTGGATACGTGGTATTTCTACGATGGGAAGTTCTTCTCCCTTAGTCTTGGTTGATGGGGTAGAACGTTCTTTTAATAACATAGATCCGGAAGATATTGAATCTTTCACCATTCTGAAAGATGCTTCAGCCACTGCTGTTTACGGAGTACGGGGAGCTAACGGAGTAATCCTAATCAAGACAAAACCTGGTATTGCTGGAAAACCTTCTGTCAGCGTAGACTATTATGAAAGTGTCACACGGCTTACTAAAATTCCAAAATTGGCTGATGGAGCCTCTTACATGGAAGCCGTGAACGAAGCTCGCAGAAATCGTGGATCCGAGCCCATTTACTCTGAAGCTGAGGTTATAAATACTCGTTTGGGAACTGATCCTGTGCTTTATCCTAATGTAGATTGGATGAACGAAGTCTTTGATGATTTTGGACACAACCGCCGTGCCAACATTAACGTAAGAGGTGGTGGACAAAATGTGAACTACTATGCATCAGCAAGCTACTATAACGAAAAAGGGTTGATAAAGACAGATCCCAATGAATCTTATGATTCTAAGATTGGATATACTCGTTATAACTTCACTACTAACCTGAATATTAATGTTACTCCGACTACTAAATTGGATATAGGTGCGTCAGGTTATTTGGGCGAAGGTAGGAAGCCTTACGAATCTACTTCTGATATATTCCGCGTAGCTATGACTACTTCACCTGTAGATTATCCTGTCATGTTCTATGTTAACGGAAAAGATTATATCCCTTACAATCAGCCTAATAGTGGATTTAACAACCCCTATGTCGGTGCTACGAAAAGAGGATTTCGAACTGTTACCGATAGTCAAATTTACTCTAATCTCCGTTTAACCCAAGATTTGGGATTTATCACGAAAGGATTGAGTTTGACAGGTATGTTTGCTTTTGATACTTATAATTCACGTACTGTGAAACAAAAGAAGACAGAATCTACCTATTATTGGGTGGATAAAAATAATCCTTACGACAAATACGGGTTTCCCATTTTATCGCAAACTTATGAAGGATCAAAGACGTTGGATTTTGCTGTTGAAAGTTCTGGTAACAGGAAATATTACTTAGAAGCATCACTGAATTACTCCCGTACATTTGGAAGACATCGCGTAGGCGGGCTGTTTTTGTTTAATCAGGAAGACAAAGTTATAACAACCGAGGGCATTGATCTGATAGCTGGACTTCCTTATCGTTCCCGTGGTTTTGCCGGACGTGCCACTTATTCATGGGATGATCGCTACTTCGCGGAATTTAATATCGGCATCAACGGCTCCGAAAACTTTGATCCGTCTAACCGTTACGGAGTTTTCCCTGCCTTCGGAGTGGGGTGGGTACTCTCCAATGAGAAATTTTGGAAACCTTTGCAATCCGTCATTTCTTTCTTTAAGGTCCGTTACACCAATGGTATGATTGGTAATCAAGCAACACCTAACCGTTTTTTGTATATGGAAGCACTTCAATACGATAGTGGATACGGCTATACTTTTGGTACTGACCGACGTAAAGTGGATGGTTATAAGGTGAAAAACGAAGCTGTAAAAGTGACTTGGGAAAAATCACACAAGCAGGACTTAGGTTTTGACCTTAAATTCCTGAATGATGACCTTTCATTGGTTCTTGATTTATACAAAGAACATCGTACCGGTATTTTTCTTGATCGTGGAGCAGTACCTGGTTTTATCGGAATCACTTCTACCCCTGTTGGTAATCTCGGAGTTGTAGATAATAAAGGTATAGAAATTGATCTCGAATATAATAAACAGTTCAATAAGAACTGGGCACTCTCTCTTCGTGGTAACTTTACTTATGCCAAGAATGAAGTGATAGAGAATGATCAGCCTACCCAGCAATATCCGTGGATGGATAAGAGAGGGCACAGTACTTTGTCACGTTGGGGATTGATAGCTGACGGACTTTATACACAAGAAGAAGTTGACCAAATCAACGCATGGGAAGCATTGCCTGCTGTGGAAAAAGAGAATACAGCTCGACCTTTTCCGAAACAATTTGGTACAATCTATGCAGGAGACATCAAATACCGTGATTTGAATGGAGACGGACAAATTGATGTTTATGACGAGACAAAGATAGGACGTGGTGACGTACCTTCTATTGTCTATGGATTTGGTTTTAATCTTCAATATAAAAACTTTGCCATTAGTACCCTTTTTCAGGGAGTGGCGCAAGCAGACAGATGTTTGAATGGACTTGGAATACAGCCTTTCTCCGGTTCGGGTGGTGAAGGTAACCTTTATGCTAATATCAAAGATCGTTGGACGGAGAACAACCCGCGACAGGATGTTTTCTATCCTCGTCTTGCCTATGGTTCGGATAAAAATGAAAATAATTTTAAGACAAGCACTTGGTGGCAAAGAGATGTTAGCTTCTTGCGTCTGAAATCCTTGCAGATCACTTGGCATCTCCCAAAAAGATGGACAAACGCTGTCTTATTGAAAGGTGCTTCTATCTATGCGATGGGTACAAATCTGTTTACGATTAGTAAGTTTAAGTTATGGGACCCGGAATTGAATACCAATAATGGTACTTCCTATCCTAATATTTCTACTTATTCCATTGGTATCAACTTTAATTTCTAAGAATATGAAAAGGAAATATATTACTTTATTAAGTTTGTCAATCATGTTGGTGTGTCAGACCTCATGTTCGGATTTTTTTGATCAAATGCCGACAGACCGTTTGACTTATAATGACTTGTTTGAGTCAAAAGCCTCTACAGAGAAGGCTTTAGCTACTGTATATGTCTATCTGCCAGATGAATTTGCCCAACGTTTGGCGGCGGATGGAAGGCATACTACTCCTGGCATATGGACTGCTGGGTGTGATGAGGCTGAATACTATTGGGATTTTGTGCCATCACATTTAGTCAATAACAATACCATTACTCCGAAATCGTCTATAGTTTCATCCTATTGGGAAAAATATTATGCAGGAATTAGTGCTGCAGGACGTTTTATACAGGGTGCTCCCAAATGTAAGGATATGGAACAAAATCTGTTGGCGCAATGGATTGAAGAAGCCCGTGCGTTGCGTGCTATGTATTACTTCTACTTACTACGTATCTATGGACCGATACCAATCTTGTCTGATGATCCAATCAGTATGGATGCTCCTTTAGAAAAAGTACAGTTACCTAGAAACAGCGTAGAGGAATGTGTGGAATATATTGTTTCTGAATTTGATAAAGTATTAGATAGCGGTTGTCTGCCAGAGAAATCGCTTACTTACAATTGTGGAAGAATAGACAACAGCATTGTGATGGCTTTTAAAGCAGAAGTGTTACAATATGCTGCAAGTGACCTATATAACGGAAAAAATTCCTTTGTTGCCCAGCTACGGAATAAAGATGGAAAGAAACTTTTTCCTGAAGACATCTCGGATGAAGCGGTGAAAGCGAAATGGAGAAGGGCTGCTACAGCTTCCAAAGCATTCATTGATAGGTTCGTTCCGGGAAATTATGATTTAACCAAAGTTTATACAAACGGTGTATTAAATGCCTATTTGTCTTGTCGTGATGCTGTGAGAGGAGAAGATTTCACTAATACGGAAATGATATTCTACCGCATTAACACTGATTATTCATTGATGCAATATGACCGTACTCCGAGACATACCGGGGCCGTAGGCAGTGGTTACCGAGCATCTGGCGGATTGGGCGCTTCCCAACAGATGGTGGATGCTTTTTTCATGGCGAATGGTAAATTACCTATTAGTGGATATACTGACAATGGTAAAACACCTGTTCTCAATCCTAATACAGGTTATGAGGATAGTGGTTTCTCTTCTGAAAGCTATGTAGATGAAACAGGAACCATATTGGCTCCCAATGGAGTACTGAAAGCTTGGGTGGGACGTGAACCTCGTTTTTATGTAAATATAACTTTCTCCGGTCAGAAATGGCTAAATACAGAAGAAGGCGCTTTCTATTCCGACTTTAGTTACGACGGAAATTCGGGATTACATGGTGGAGAATGCCCGCCGACAGGTTATTGTGTAAGGAAGAATGCGCCTTTGGGGGCTTGGAATACGGGGAAACAGATTTGTATTATGTTACGTTTAGCTCAAGTCTATCTTAATTATGTAGAGGCACTTAATGAATGTGAACCTACCCATGCTGATATTTTGACTTATTTGAATCTGATTCGTGAAAGAGCAGGAATTCCTACTTACGGATCTAAAGTCGGACAGTTACCTGTTCCATCTACCCAAAATGAAATGCGGGAGGCAATTAGAGCGGAGAGGAGAGTAGAACTAGCTTTCGAAAGCAGCCGTTATTTTGATGTTCGTCGTTGGGGTATTGCCGAAGATACGGAGAATATGCCACTTTATGGTATGTATGTGAATGGAAACGGTAATGACTTTTATAAACGTACCTGGTTTGAAAATAGAATATTTGAGAAGAAAATGTATTTTTTCCCAATTCCGCAAGGTGACATTGATATTGATAAAGAACTGGTTCAGAATCCAGGTTGGAGTGCTGATGTTTAACCTTTAAAATGAAAAATAAAATGAGAAAAGTATTGAATCAAATCGGAATGAATGGATGGGTAATCTTGTTGGGTTGTCTATGTATGGTTTCTTGCATGCTGTTTTCAGGATGTTCGGACGATGATGAAAATAACAATCGCGAGCGGTATATCACCCAACTGACTGAAGAACGGAATGTCGTGGATTATCTATTAAAAAACTCTACTTACGGCACAGAACCGGGTACTTATCCTGAAAAGAGTAAAGCGATTCTTGAAACGACCATAGCCGAAATTGATGATTTCGTCAGTCGCCTGAACAACGGGGAAACTACCAACCAGCAAACTGTAGACACCCTTGTCGAAAAAGCGGAAGAAGCCATGAAGAAGTTTAAAGGCTCCGTTATCCTCGATGTTTCTGAAGAACAGAGAAATTTACAGCAATTGAAGAACAAGCTCTCCGAACTGCAAAATATATTGGAAACCTCTGTTTATGGTACGGAACCAGGAACTTATCCTGAAAGTAGCAAATCTATATTGGATACTGCTATTCAAGAATTGACGACTTTGATTAATCAAGTATCTTCAGGAAGCATCACATTGACGAATGTCATGGTAGAAGAGGTTATTCAAAAGGCGGATGGGGAGATTAATTCGTTCCGTGAAACACAAATTGAAACTGAAACCTTATACAATCTTGTAGTAAACGGCAACAATGGTGGATACATTGATTTTGGTTATCATAAGGAATTTGCAGATTTTGGTAACAAGCAACATGCTGCATTGACCATTGAATTGTGGGTAAAAATCGATGAATATTGTACTAAACAATACGAAGATAACAGTACTTATCTTGCAGCATGTAACGATAATTCTTGGGGTGGATGGCGTATTTATTCCCGTTTCCATACCGGTGGAGATGATGATTTGATCCGGGCAACAATTGCCTATGACAAAGATGGGAAAGTTGAACTTTGGGAACCTTCTTATGCTTCTCCTTTGATGGGATACCAGACATGGATGCATTATGCTATTGTATATGATGAGGATGGAGTACCGGGTGAAGATCAGGATGAACGTTTCAGGATGTTCTACAACGGTGAGAAAAAAGGTGGTTCTATCCGTCTTGGACAAGATGTTCGTCATTGGGCATATACAGCCGATTCGTATCATCAGGCGCAGATACCTATGACTGCTTTCTGCCGTTTGAGAGCGGACGGGACCCGTATGGAGTATTTTTCAGGTTCAATTAAATATATGCGTATTTGGAAGAAAGCGCGTACTGCGGATGAAATAAGGGCATCGGCGGAAGGGAATTGCACTATTGATCCTACCGATCCGAACTTGGTTTGCGCCTGGGATTTTGTTATCTCCAAAACAGATTTGGATATGACAAAGACAGAGTTCAAGGACCTGACAGGTAGATATACAGCTGTATTGAAAGGTGGTGCGGAAAACTTCAATTGGAAACCTATTAGCAATAATTAACGATGAAGAACTATATGAAATATTTGCTGTTCGCCATGGTATCCATGGCGACAGCTTCCTGCTCGGATGAAACAAATAAGGAGATCGAGAATAATACTAGTCTTCCCGGTGAAGTTTCTTTTTCTGCTACTTTGAACGGCATTGAAAATGGTAATAATCTCTCTAGGACCACACTGACAAATGGTACAAAGGTAGAATGGGTGGCAGGCGACCGAATCAGTGTATTATACGGAAATGAAAACAAGGAATATATGACCGCTTCGGGCGGTGAAGCGGTGACCTTCACAGGAAAAGCGGACGAAGTTGCCGAATATTACTCGCTGTATCCATACAACGCGGATGTCGCTCTGAATGGAAAGAATGTCACAACCGTGCTCCCGAATATTCAAAAACCGGTAGCGGATGGATTTGATACAGACCTTAGTGTTATGGTATCCCGAACGACTTTGGAGAAGAAATCTTTTATTTTCAGGAATGTATGCGCATTGTTGAGATTTGAGTTGAAAGAAGCTGGGATAAAGTCTGTCACATTGAAAGGTAACAATAATGAAGTACTGGCAGGTAAATTTACTGTCGGGTGGAATGATGGCGATGAACCGTTGGTGCAGAATGTCACTGATGGCAAAAGCACGGTTACGCTTGAGAACAACGGTACAGTATTGGAAAAAGGAGTATACAATATTGTAATCCTTCCTGTCACCTTTTCACAAGGTGTGACTTTGACGTTAGGAATGAGTAATGGTACGGAGCTGACGAAAAATTTATCTGATTTCAAAGAAACAACACTCTCTAATCATGTCTATGACTTGGGGCAAGTAAAAGTCTTGTGGGAACTATCTATCGAACAGGATGATTGCTACACTGATATTACAGTGTCCGATGAGGCGGGAAATGTCTTATCTCTCGACGAAGGGTGCTATCGGGTAGGGACTGCGTGCACTGTAAAGTATAAAATTGCAGTTGATAAGAAACCTTGTAGTCGAGGAGCATTCGTTGTGGAAGGGGCTGTTTCTGAGGATTTGAAAGTGACAGAGAAAGAAGGCTATTTTTGCTGCTCCTTGACTGGCATTGACTCGGATACTAATTTGAAACTGAAAAATAAGGCTCCTAATGTCCTTGATTTTTATTTTAAAGATAATACCTATTCCGAATATCTGATCGGAAATAAGAATGACTGTTCGGGAATTATTTTCCATGTGGGGGCAGGAGAAGGTGACAATATCAGTGACTATGATGGTAAATTGACAGAGATTCATGGATATGTATTTGCTGCCGATCCTTCTGGTATTCAATTCGGTTCTATCAAAGAATGGTGTACGGAGACCTATCGGAAAGAATTGATTGGTACGCACGAACACCCTGACGATTGGTGTGGTTATGCAAATACTAAAATGATCTTGAATCATGCGAAATTAAAAGGTATCACCTTGTCTGATGATAACTATACACATATCTACCGGGCTACAAACTATACTATTCGGACGGCTCCCGAAGGAACTAGTGGATGGTATCTGGGTTCTAAAGTGCAGATGGAAGCAGTTGCCGAAGCGCATGACATAGGTATAAAAGAGCGTCTTCAGGAATGTTCCGATGCAGAATTATGGAGAAGGGATAGTCATCATTGGCGACACTTGGGAACAAGCACGGAAAGAAACGTGACCAATAGTAAGGGTTATTACGGGATATACGACATCGAAGATGCATCAGCGGCCCGCGAAGGTTACAAGGACTATGGAGAAGATCCCACTCCTGTATTAACTTTCTAAAGAGAAATTTGATAAAAATGGAAAAATTGAAAACATATAAGATAATAATGGCCGCCATTCTGACGTTTGCTGCGTGTTCGGACTCGAAGTCGGTAGAAGAACTGACTATACTGCCGGATACAGGGGTTGAAATGAACCATTTGGCAGAATGTGAAGCATGGAAAGCAATCCCCGGTGGAGTGACACAATACGTTGATCCGAAAATCGGTAGTGGAGGACATGGTCATGTTTTTGTTGGAGCTAATGTTCCTTTCAGTATGGTGCAACTAGGCCCTACAAGTATACCGACGGACTGGGATTGGTGTTCTGGCTATCATGACTCTGACAATACAGTGATAGGTTTTTCACATACTCATTTGAGCGGAACGGGAGCCGGGGATTTGGGAGACATCACTGTCATGCCGGTGATTGGTGACGTGACATACGCCCGTGGTAAGGCGAGCGACCAGACGTCAGGGCTTTGGTCGTATGCCGACCGTAGTAAGGAAATTACTCATCCGGGTTATTACTCTGTCCCTTTACTCCGTTATAATGTATTGGCAGAGCTTACTGCCACAAAGCGTGTAGGCTTTCATCGCTATACTTTCCCCGATTCACAGGAAGCAGCTATCGTAATTGATTTGGAAAACGGTATCGGTTCAGACCAAGTGCGTGAGGTATCTATGACAGTGGAAGGAACAGATATGGTGGTGGGTTATCGTAGATCAACAGGTTGGGCAAGCGACCAGTATGTCTATTTCGCTGCTCAATTTTCTAAACCTTTCACTAGTTTTGATTTACATGGAAACAGTGGCAGATATGGTCGTGCTTCGTTCTCTACGGAAAAAGGAGAGCAGATTCTTCTGAAAATAGCTTTATCTCCGGTATCAGTGGAAGGAGCAAAGAAAAATTTGTTGGCGGAACTTGCGGAATGGGATTTTGACAAGACTGTGGCAGCTGCTAATCTTGCATGGAATGAGGAGCTTGGCAAAGTACGTATTCATACGGCAAGCAAAAGTTATCTACGGATATTTTATACAGCTTTGTATCATACGATGGTAGCTCCTTCCATTTACAGTGATGTTAATTCTTCAAATACCACATATACCACATTTTCACTATGGGATACATATCGTGCGGCAATGCCATTGATGACTATTCTTCACCCTGACAGAATGCCGGATATTATCAATTCCATGTTGGATATTTATGATAAGCAAGGACGTCTACCCGTGTGGCACTTATGGGGGAATGAGACGGACTGTATGGTAGGGAATCCTGCTATACCTGTAGTGGCAGATGCCATTGTAAAGGGATTTAAAGGCATTGATATGGAACGTGCTTTCACTGCTATAAAGATGACGGCCAATCATGATGGACGTGGTGGTTCGCTTAGAAAGCAGTATGGCTATATTCCTTGTGATTTATTTCAGGAAGCTATTGCCTACGATATGGAATATGCCATAGCGGATGCTGCTGTCGCTGCTGCCGCCAATCATTTGGGAAAGGATGATGACTATCGTCTTTTCACCGAACGTTCTCATTCGTACCGTAATTATTTTGATGAATCAACCGGATTTGTCCGTGGAAAAGACAGTAATGGAAATTGGCGGACACCTTTTGATCCATTCGCATCCCAACACAGAGCGGATGATTATTGTGAGGGGAATGCTTGGCAATATACATGGTTAGTTCCCCATGACATAAGTGGACTGTCAGAATGTTTTGGAGGTCGTGATAAATGCATTGAAAAATTGGATTCATTGTTTGTGTTAAGCGAAATAGTGGGAGCGGGGGGCTCTCCCGATATTTCGGGATTGATAGGGCAATATGCTCATGGCAATGAACCGGGACATCATATTCTTTATCTTTACTCTATGCTTGGTCAGCCTTGGAAAACTGCAGCCCGTGTCCGAGAAGTACTTACTTCACTTTATCACGCAGCTCCGGATGGTTTATGTGGTAATGAAGACGTCGGTCAAATGTCTGCATGGTATGTGCTTTCTGCATTGGGATTCTATCAGGTAGAACCGGCGAGTGCCCGTTACTGGTTCGGAACTCCATTGTTCGATAGAGTTGAAATAACTGTACCTGGAGGAAAACTGGTTCTTATCGCAAAAAATAATTCTATCCTAAATAAATATATAAGGAAAATTACATTGAATGGCTGTGAATATACCAAACCTTATATCTTGTACACTGATATAATGGCTGGTGGTGAATTAGTTTTTGAAATGGGGGCCACTCCGAAGCAATGATGGTAGAAAAGAAGAATATATGATGAGAAAAAAATATTTGTTGCTATTGGGTTTATGCTTTGTATATCTTGTTAATGTTAGTGCATTGATTACCGGCCCAGTGGACTATGTTAGTCCGCTGGTTGGTACGCAGTCGAAGCACGCACTATCTACCGGAAATACTTACCCCGCCATTGCGCTACCCTGGGGAATGAACTTTTGGGTTCCGCAGACTGGTAAAATGGGCGATGGATGGGCCTATACGTATGACGCTGACAAGATCAGAGGATTCAAACAAACCCATCAGCCAAGTCCCTGGATTAATGATTACGGTCAATTTGCTATCATGCCGGTCACCGGTGAAGCAGTATTCAATCAGGACCAGCGTGCCAGTTGGTTCTCTCACAAAGCTGAAACGGCTACCCCTTATTACTATAAGGTATATCTTGCCGACCATGATGTAGTGACGGAGATTGCTCCGACAGAGAGAGCCGCTGCTTTCCGTTTCACTTTCCCCGAAAACGACCACTCGTATGTAGTGGTAGACGCCTTCGATAAAGGCTCGTTTGTGAAAGTGATCCCTTCGGAGAACAAGATTATCGGCTATACTACTAAAAATAGCGGTGGTGTTCCTGCCAACTTTAAAAACTACTTTGTGCTGGTATTCGACAAACCGTTTACTTATACGGCTGCCGTAGCCAGTGGTGTGATTGACACCAACAAACTGGAAGTGACGGACAACCATGCCGGCGCACTGATCGGTTTCAAAACCCGCAAGGGCGAACAGGTGAATGTTCGTGTCGCTTCCTCTTTCATCAGCCCCGAACAGGCAGAACTGAACCTGAAAGAACTGGATACGGACAACGTTGAACAGATTGCTGCGAAAGGCCGTAAGGTATGGAACGACGTACTGGGACGCATCGAAGTGAAAGACGATGATATCGACCATTTGCGTACATTCTACTCCTGTCTGTATCGTTCGGTATTGTTCCCCAGAAGCTTCTATGAAATAGATGCCAAAGGAGACGTTATGCACTACAGCCCTTATAACGGTGAAGTACTTCCGGGCTATATGTTTACCGACACCGGTTTCTGGGATACATTCCGTTGTCTTTTCCCATTCCTTAACCTGATGTATCCATCCATGAATACGAAGATGCAGGAAGGATTAGTGAACACCTACAAGGAAAGCGGATTCCTGCCGGAATGGGCGAGCCCCGGCCATAGAGGTTGTATGGTTGGAAACAACTCCGCTTCCGTAGTTGCCGACGCTTACCTGAAAGGATTGAAAGGATACGATATTGAGACGTTGTGGGAAGCCGTGAAACACGGAGCGAATGCTGTGCATCCGAAAGTGGGTTCTACCGGACGTCTGGGGTATGAATATTATAATAAGCTGGGTTACGTGCCTTATAATGTAGGTATTAACGAGAATGCAGCCCGCACACTGGAGTATGCTTATGATGACTGGTGTATCTACCAACTCGGCAAAGCCTTGAAGAAACCGAAAAAAGAGATTGAAATCTTCGCAAAGAGAGCGATGAACTATAAGAATCTGTATGACCCCGAGCACAAACTGATGCGTGGCAAGAATGAAGACGGCACCTTCCAGTCTCCGTTCAACCCGTTGAAATGGGGAGACGCCTTTACGGAAGGTAATAGCTGGCATTACACCTGGTCTGTATTCCACGATCCTCAAGGTCTGATCGACCTGATGGGTGGTAAAGATGGCTTCAACCAGATGATGGACTCTGTATTTATTCTGCCTCCGATATTCGATGAGAGCTATTACAGAGCCGTTATCCATGAAATCCGTGAAATGCAGATTATGAATATGGGCAACTATGCACATGGCAACCAGCCGATCCAGCACATGCTTTATATGTACAACTATTCCGGTCAACCCTGGAAAGCGCAGCACTGGATTCGTGAAGTAATGGATAAACTCTATACTCCTGCTCCCGACGGTTATTGCGGTGATGAGGACAACGGCCAGACTTCTGCCTGGTATGTATTCTCGGCAATGGGATTCTATCCGGTATGCCCCGGTACGGATGAGTATGTCTTGGGTACTCCTTACTTCAAAGAGATGAAACTGCATTTGGAAAATGGAAAGACAGTAACCATTTCCGCCCCGAATAACGGAGACGACAAGCGTTACATTTCATCAATGACACTGAACGGCAAGGAATACACCAAAAACTACCTGACTCATCAGGACCTGATGAATGGCGCTGCCATTTCTTTCAAGATGGATGCCAAACCCAATCAGCAACGTGGTACGAAAGAAAGCGATTTCCCTTACTCTTTCTCTAATGAATTCAAAAAGAAGAAGTAATCATGAAAAAACAAATCAAATATATCAGTGCAGGTATGCTGGCGGGTATGCTTCTCTGCGGTGGCCAGCTACAAGCCTCCAACCGTATGACGGAAATGCATGTATGTCTGGCAGATGCCATTCAGAAAGATAACCGTCCTGAGATATCCAACCGCCTGTTCCGTTCGAATGCAGTGGAAAAGGAGATTCTCCGTGTACAGAAGCTTCTGAAGAATGAGAAGCTGGCATGGATGTTTGCCAACTGTTTCCCGAATACCCTAGATACTACCGTACATTTCCGTAAGGGAAGTGATGGCAAACCGGATACATTCGTATATACGGGGGATATTCATGCCATGTGGCTGCGCGACTCCGGTGCACAGGTATGGCCTTATGTGCAACTGGCTAATTCGGACCCCGAACTGAAAGAAATGCTGGCAGGAGTGATCCTCCGCCAGTTTAAATGTATCAATATCGATCCGTATGCAAATGCGTTTAATGACGGCGCCATTCCTAACGGTCACTGGATGAGCGACCTTACGGATATGAAACCGGAATTGCACGAACGTAAATGGGAAATCGACTCCCTGTGTTATCCGTTGCGTCTGGCTTATCACTACTGGAAGACTACCGGAGATGCAAGCATATTCAACGAAGAATGGATTCAGGCAATCGCTAACGTACTGAAAACCTTCAAGGAACAGCAACGTAAAGAAGGAGTAGGCCCTTATAAATTTCAGCGTAAAACAGAACGTGCACTGGATACAGTGAGCAATGACGGCCTTGGAGCACCGGTGAAACCTGTCGGTTTGATTGTTTCCAGCTTCCGTCCTTCGGACGATGCCACCACTCTTCAATTCCTGGTTCCTTCCAATTTCTTTGCTGTGTCTTCTTTACGTAAGGCTGCCGAGATTCTGGAGAAAGTAAATAAGAAAACAGCCTTGTCTAAAGAATGTAAAGGCCTGGCGCAGGAAGTAGAAACAGCTTTGAAGAAATACGCAGTATATAATCATCCTAAATATGGTAAAATCTATGCCTTCGAGGTAGACGGCTTTGGAAATCATTACCTGATGGACGATGCTAACGTGCCGAGCCTGCTTGCAATGCCTTATCTGGGTGATATGAATGTGAACGATCCGATTTATCAGAACACCCGTCGTTTTGTATGGAGCGAAGACAATCCTTACTTCTTTAAAGGCAAGGCAGGTGAAGGAATCGGCGGACCGCACATCGGTTATGACATGGTGTGGCCGATGAGTATTATGATGAAAGCCTTTACCAGTCAGAATGATGCCGAAATCAAGACCTGTATCAAGATGCTGATGGATACGGATGCCGGCACAGGCTTTATGCACGAATCTTTCCATAAGGATAATCCGAAGAAATTTACCCGTGCATGGTTCGCTTGGCAGAATACTCTTTTCGGTGAGCTGATTTTGAAGTTGATTAATGAAGGAAAGGCAGATTTATTGAATAGTATACAATAATATTCTTCCAATTTTTCTCCTAAATACAAGTCAATACTAATATTGAAGATCAAAATATCACGGCTTTTTCATTTAAACTTTGATTTAGGGGTATAATCTCCCTACCCATGCCAGTGCGGCATGGGAGCTAATCCTGCTGTTGATAATCAATAATTTACAAATATATCAAATCTAAATTCTTCTCATTTTTGAGCCAGAAAATGTAACACCTTAGTGAAGCTTACCGATAGTTCCCTTGTTATCTCAGCCGTACCTTTTCGCTTATCTGATATTTTTTTCCTTCTGTTCTTCCAAACAGCAATCAGTGCCAATACCATCCTTTGAATTGTGTCGAGGTTTCTAGCCGTCCGTTCAGTCTTACGCTTTATACTGTCCTGCCGAAGGTTTCGGTCAAGATCCCAGTGCATGCTTTCAATAGTCCAATGCTGTTTGGTTATCTGACTAAGCCGCTCTGCACTGCTATCCAGGCTTGAAATGTACAGTCGCTGTTCAGATGTAGTCTTGCCATCAGACTTTTTCTCTGTAGATGTGAGTATTTCTATAACTGTCAAATTGCCATTCCATTTTTCTCTGTCGACAATAAGTTCTTCCCCACGGTATATACGGCATATCCTTGACTCAATCCTACCATGTTCCAAGTATGGACCTTCCTTGTAGACATCAGTTGGGGTGGTGGTCTTTATAGAGTCTTCAAGGCCATAGCGCAAAGATCTTTGATTCGCCTTGAGTTCGATCACGAAGTCCGCTCCCTTATCTCTAATCTTGTCTATTATTGCCTTTTGGAATGACATGGCATCTGCTGTGACTACACATCCTGACACGTCTAGTTTGTCCAATAACCGGGGCACGGATTTGATTTCATTACTTTTCTCCTTGCAAACATCAGTAGCCAAAGTAAAGCCCGAACCAAGTGAGTATGCAGAGACGATATCAGGGTTACGTCCGTTCTCGTACAAGGTACCTCGCATGGCCTTGCCATCAATACAAATGATATCAGTTGCCGAAGAGGATATTTCCTTGCGGAAAACGTCTGCAAAAGCAGACATTCGGTCAGCCATCTTTTCATCGTCTATGCTTTGAAACACACGGCAAAGCGTAGCTTCTGACGGTAAACCATATGGAAATAACCCTTTCGCCTGCAGGCGTTTCAAGTGGCGTTTGCCAAATTGAAGTATTTCAGCTCTGGTAATACACTTGCTGAGCCTCCCCAATATGACAAGCATGAGTATGTCTTCAAGTTTGTGTTTGAAGTTCCCCCTGCTTGTTCTGCGGTATTCAGGGACTGAGGATACAAATTTTCTCAAATGAGTCATGATGCTGCCACGAAGACAGTCAAGGTGTTTCTTCTTTAGTAGTATTATGTATAAAAAATTGTATATCAATGAAATAAATCGTATTTTTGCTATCGCAAAAACAAAGGCGGAAGACAATATTAACACCATATCTTATTGAATTCCGCCTACAAAAAAATAAAAATGAACGATAAGAAGAAACACCTAAGGCGGTGCTTCCGCATCGCTGCGCACGAATATAAGGAATTTTACTGCAATAACAAGCGATGAACAATATTTCTTAAATGAAAAAGCCGTGTATTTACACAATCAGATGGATAGTCCCTCAAGAGAAAAGCTTTGCTTTACGTGAGCTTTTCTCTTGATTTTTTAGAAAGAGGAACATTTACTGAATATCCCTAAGTATTTTTTCTGATCAAGAGCAATCAATCCGCCATCGCCAAGGTCAACACACTAGTCCGTGTTCCTTCGACCTCCGCCAGCCGTGAAGCACACGCGATAGTCGTGGCCCCTGTAGTCAATACATCGTCCACAATCAGAATATGCTTTCCGGTCAGAGAATCCGCATGATTCAGTTCAAAAATTCCATCTACATTCTCCCAACGTTCGAATACGGATTTGCGTGTCTGTGTCTCCGTATTCTTTCGGCGAACCACCGATTCTACACATACGGTAATACCCGTCACAGCCGCAATACCCCGTACTATACATTCGCTTTGATTATAGCCACGAATCTGTTGCTTCTTTTTATGCAACGGTATGGGAATTATCACGTCAACTCCTTCGAAGAAACCCGAGTCCAATAGCTCGGCAGCCATATATCTTCCCATGATTATTCCAACCTCTTTCTTTCCCCCATACTTCAACTGATGAAGAATCTGTCGGAAATCGCTCCCTTTCCGGTAGAAGAAAAAAGAAGTGGCTCGTTCTAGAGGAATTTGTCCCCAGAAAAGTCGCTCTACCGGATTATCCTTCCGGAGATGATAGTTCGTACGCGGGAGATTGATATTGCACATGATACAAAGACATTCTTCACCTTTTGCCAGCGGTCTGCCGCAAACTACGCAACAATGAGGGAACAATAAAGATAAGAATGAATTGAGCCAGTCTTTTATAAAAAATGTGTGTTTCATAATAGTAGCAAGGGTTTAATAAGCAGACCGTTTCTCCTACATATCTAACGGAGGGACCTCCGCCAATAGCTTCTGAAATAAAGGATGAAGGTATCCGTTCGTTGCAATGATATGATGTCCTTCTATAAAGTGGTCCTCACCATAGAAATTAGTAACTTTTCCTCCTGCTTCCTGCACAATCAAAGCTGCCGCCGAATAATCCCACTTTCCAATAAAAGCTTCCGCCCAAGCATCAAAACGCCCCATAGCCACATAACAAATGGCTGCGGCGGCCGAACCATTCATTCGAATACCACCTACTACCCCATAAAGCCGATCTATCAAATGGAGAGCCGTTTGTTTATATTGCAGATGGTTATAAGGCAACTCGGTAATGACGAACGCATCTTTTACATCTTTTACATCCCGAATATCCGATACATGGATTTCCTTACCATTCATAAAGGCCTTTCCACCTTTCCACGCATAAAAACATTCATCCCGACAAACTTCATAAACGACTCCTAATAAAAGCTCGGTACGATTGCGCAAAGCGATGCATACACAATAAGGAGCCTCATCATGGATATAATTCGTAGTGCCGTCCAACGGGTCAATCACCCAAAAATAAGGTTCATCCTGGTAAGTGACCGACCCTTCTTCCGTTATAAATCCAGCTTCGGGTAGTAAAGCGGAAAGAGCTCTCACTACACGTACTTCCGACTCCTTATCTACATAAGAGACATAATCATGCGCATGTTTCTCTTCAACATGTTCACGACGGAAATTCTTACGTTCTTCTTTCAAAAAATGTCCAGCTTCAGTTGCAATACGACACACATCTGCTGTAAGTTGCTTTAAATCTAACATTCCAATATCTATATTAAAAGTGCCTCGAAGGTATAGCTTTTCTCACGAAAAACCATTGAAAGGAATTGCTATTTTCATAAGAGTAGCAAACTTTAAACATTCATAGTAAGAAAACAAAAATCCCAGCGTACTAGAACGTTTTTTATTTTTCATCTCTCATATCTCTCATAAATTACAGTTAACACATACACTATCAATAGAATAGCAAATGAGAGATGATCCTACCAGCCTGTATCTCTCATACTTTCCTCAATATATCTCTCATAGCAATTTGCATTAAAAAAAAACAACCGTATTTTACAGACCAAACTACTACGTTTTATGCACAGAGTACCTATTAACTATCTGTTTATTAACTATAAACATCACATTTTCAATAAGCCATCACAACCGTTCCACTCTACAGGGCAGACGCATTAAAAATTATTTTCCTGTAAAAGTTGTGATAAATATTTTTCATCCCATCCGGCTTTTAGTCTTTTCAGATTCATGCTTCCTTTTGTTGTTTTCTCATTCTTTAGTATGGTAAGTGCCATCTTTGTTGCCACCGAAAAGTTTCTGGCTGCATTTTTCACCTTTTTACTGTAGTCTTCTCGAAAGGTAACATCCAGTTGCCAATGAAGATTATTCTCAATAGACCAATGCTGCCTGATGGCAGACGCAATCTCCTCCGGTTTGGTATTATCAAGTGAAGTTACATAGTATCTGACCTCTTGAGTATATTCTCCTGTTGCTACTATTGTTCTCTCCGACTTTATCCCTACAATAGACTTCAACCCCACAAGTTTCTTCTTAAACATTTTCTCCATAATAGATCCATAACTGACTACAGTACATGTTCTTGTCTCAATCCTTCCATGTCCGGTGTTTTCCGACACATGCCTGGTGACTCTATTGATTATTTCATCTTTATCCTGATAATCGTCAATGATTTGTTTAGCTAGTTGATAATTTTTTTTCTTATTCTCCTTTATAGCTATAATATAATTTGCATCATGCTCAATAATGGTCTGGGTTATATCTTTCTGGCATCCCATCGCGTCAATTGTAACAATACAACCACTTAGTTCCAAAGAGTTAATTAACAATGGAATAGCTGTAATCTCATTGCTTTTATCATCTACTTTTACCTGACCTAAAGAAATTCCATTAGCGGCAGACCAGGCGGAAACCATCCATAATT
>OJSK01001324.1_pt1 | contig 20094 bp, 12 predicted proteins | sample 1599461 | NCBI WGS metagenome assembly OJSK01 (sample SAMN04168658, study PRJEB22393) | human gut metagenome | biome: human gut microbiome; feature: stool | host: Homo sapiens | collected 2014-03-24 | reverse complement strand
GAAGATAGTTGGCTGGAAACGGCCTGTGAAAATAGGTAGATGCCGGCTTCTCTTTTTTATTATGGCCCGTTGGTCAAGCGGTTAAGACAGCGGCCTCTCACGCCGTTAACGTGGGTTCGATTCCCGCACGGGTCACCAGGAAGAGCACCATAGCGTAAGCTAAGGTGCTTTTTTGTATATCTAAAACCACTCGCTAGGCGAGTGGTTCGATAAAGATTATATCGATGAGTAATGAAACTCAAACGAAGAATTTTGGAATAGTACCAGTGGGGCAATTCCAGACTGGGTTATTGGCGTATCGCCGGTAGTCCTGTATTAAAAGGTTCCATTGCAAACGAAAGACTCGCAGAAGCAGGATATTTTAGTATCCTCAGGCGCTACTATGAGTCCTTGCACTTATGCGGTTGAACCGTCGTGTACCGGTCGGTACGCACGGTGGTGTAAGAGGTCGGCTCTTTAGTTAAGAGAGCCTCCTACGCGATTCTTTTAGGTGAAAAAGCAAACAAACAGAACACTTCATTCAAATGCATATAGCGGCTATTTATTTCATACAGAGACAAATAGCGGCACAGAACAGATATAATAAAAGAAGCTATAAAAAGCAGGTATTCATGTGGAGGACGATATCGTTTCTACATGAACACCTGCTTTTTTATTTATTATTTACTGGTGAAACAAATAGTGGTAGCCAAGTATTCATCACTGACCCAACCATAAATCCCATTGTAATATACAACAACCCAGTCAGGCACATTGCTGCTATAGCCGCATTCCCATACGATGATACCGTAGGGGATATTATCCATTTTTTCATAATTTGTACCGGGACCTTTACGCATAACCAGCCCATGATCAGCAGTGGTGTAGGTACAAAGGCTATCAATTCGGCTAAGCGTTACATCTGGTGCAATGCATCCATCCGGCAGAATAATGTCGGCATTGTTTTCGGTATAATCCTGTACTTGCAGCAAGCCCCAAAGGCCATTCTGTTTTGCCCATACGCAGCCATCGCGCGCGGGGGCTAAATCTTCATATTGCCCAGCGGAAATTATCTCATTGCCGTAAACATCCAGAACTAGCTTTTGTCCGGATTGATTTTTCACAACTACCATGCCAGATAAGTCTGCGCAAGGATATTCAACCGTTCCGTTCATGATGGTATAGCTGTGGCAACAGCTTCACTGGTCGGGGAAAGAGCAGCGGAGGAAGCAGGTTTGTTTTCTGGCGCTGCAGCACAAGCGGTAAGCGTTATTGCGGTGATAACACTGGCGGAAAATGAGAATAACTTCCTTTTCATGGCTTTTCACTCCTTGCGTAAATGATTTTTCGGTAAGATGAAGAAGTAATATAAGAAAGTGAATTCATAAACCCTATAATATTTTATTTTATCAAAAATATCTGCTAATGGGAATAGCTAACAATTCTACATGGATAAATTTGGATAGTATGACAAAGATTGCAGAACTGTAGTGAAAGTCCGAATTATGGGGTGAGTGATCTGCTATAATAGAGAAAAGCAAAACAGAAGGGAGTTTGATTATGCACCAGGAGAAAAAGATGCTGGCTCATATCAGTGAAGACGGAACCCGCGTCCAAACGGTAGCGGACCATTTGCAGGGAACGGCAGTCTTATGTGGGCAATTTGCAGCAGCCTTTGATGCCCAGCAACAGGGAACTTGGCTTGGATTACTGCATGATATTGGTAAATATAGTACAAAGTTTCAAAAGCGCCTGCAAGGTGGAGAGAAAGTGGATCACTCAACGGCTGGTGCACAGGTGGCTGCCCGATATGGTCAAATCCCACTGGCTTTTGCTATTGCGGGACACCATAGCGGCCTGCCGGATGGAGGAGGCCGAAGCGATACCGCGCAGGATGCGACAATGTTTGGGCGATTGAAAAAGAGCGTTGAACCCTATACCCAATGGACGAATGAGATTAAACTGCCGTCCATACCGCCCCAGCCGGAAATGATGAAGGAAAATCGTTTTACACAGGCATTTTATACCCGGATGTTGTATTCCTGCCTGGTCGATGCGGACTATCTGGATACGGAAAACTTTATGAGCAGCCCTAAACCGCGCGGACAAGGCCAGACAATGGATGAACTGCTGAAAAGGTTGAACCAATATACCGCAAAATGGAGCCATCCCCAGGGAACCTTGAATCAGCGCCGCAGTTCAATTTTGAGTGCCTGTACAACGGCAGGGCAAACAGGGCGGCGCGGCCTTTATTCCCTGACCGTTCCTACAGGCGGGGGAAAAACGGTAGCGTCATTGGCATTTGCGCTTTCGCTAGCTGTAAAGAACCATATGGACCGGGTTATTTATGTGATCCCTTATACATCCATTATTGACCAGACCGCGGATGTGTTTTCGGAAATATTAGGAGCAGAAAATGTTTTGGAACACCATTCAGGGGTGGACTACTCTGCCAAGGAAGATGATGAGCCGGCAGCCTACCGCAAAGCATTGGCGGCGGAAAACTGGGATGCTCCGGTGGTGGTTACCACATCCGTGCAATTCTTTGAATCACTTTACGGCAACCATGCGTCACAATGCCGTAAATTACATAACATTGCAAATAGCGTGGTCATTTTTGACGAAGCGCAAAACCTGCCGGTTCCTTATTTGCGCCCCTGCGTTGCGGCAATCGCGCAGCTGGTACAGCATTACCGCGCAGCAGCGGTGCTTTGCACGGCCACACAACCAGCTTTGCAGCCCTTGTTTGATGAACTGGCGCCTGGGCTGCAGATGACGGAACTTTGCCCACATCCCAAAGAGCAATATCAGGCATTCCGGCGTACAACGCTAAAAATGCGCGGAGAGTTGGAACAAAGCCAGCTTGGCGCAGAACTGGCAGCGCAGGAACAAGTGCTGTGTATTGTAAACCGGAGAAAAACAGCACAGGAATTATACAATAACCTGCCCAAAGAAGGCAGCTACTGCCTGACAACATTGCTATACCCAGCCCATCGCAAACAGTTATTGCAGGAAATCCGGGAACGCTTAAAAGATGGGCTGCCCTGCCGTGTGATATCAACTTCTTTGATCGAAGCGGGTGTTGATGTGGATTTCCCGGCTGTGTACCGCGAGGAAGCAGGTTTGGATTCCATTTTGCAGGCGGCGGGGCGCTGCAATCGAGAGGGAAGACGCCCGGCGGAGCAGAGCTTGGTACAGATTTTCACATTGGAAGGGCAGCATGTACCGCGCATGCTGGAACAGAATGTATCCGCAACGCAAAGCGTCCTGAAAAAATATGCAGATCTGGCATCTCTGGAAGCAATCGAAACATACTTTCTGTTTTACCGTACCTTAAAAGGAGATAAAAGACTGGATGAACAGCAAATTCTGCAAGGGTTCGAGCAGGATATGGAAGGGCGCATTTTCCCCTTTGCAACAGCGGCAGAGAGGTTCCGCTTAATTGAAACACCTGCCGTGACCGTATACATTCCCCAAGGGAAAGGGGAACATTTGCTTGCACGATTGCGTGCAGGAGAGGTAAGCAAAACTTTGTTCCGTCAACTGGGGCAATATGGTGTTCCGGTTTACCCGGATCATCTGAAAACGCTGGAGAATGCCGGGGCGGTTTGCCAAATCAGTGAAGGCATATGGGAATTAACGGACGGAAGCCTTTACGATAACAACACGGGCCTTGCTATGGAAGCTGAAACGGGAGCAGCCTGGTTTGCATAAAGCAAAAGCGGCAGGGAGCCTGCCCTGCCGTTCTTGTGCGATAAAGTAAAATCAACTATTTCTATCCACGGCATAAGCTGCCGACACAACTTATTATAAAAGAAAACCGAATGAAAAGCAAACAAAAAGTATACATGATAAAAGGATTGACATTTGGTGCCAAGTAGCGTATATTGAAGCTATAGCAAAAATATAAATTAAAAACAACTGAAAATAGAAATGCAAAGGAGTTGATGCAGATGATCCAGCTGGAAGTATGGGGAAACTATGCTTTGCTCTCGAGGCCTGAGCTAAAAGTCGAAAGGGTTTCATATGAAGTTCTCACCCCTTCCGCGGCACGCGGCATAGTAGAAGCAATCTATTACCACCCTGGCTTGCGGTGGAAAGTCCGGAAAATCTATGTTATGAACCCAATCCGCTTTACCAACATCCGTCGGAACGAAGTAAAAAGCAAAATTCTTTGTTCCGATGTACGCAGCGCGATGCAGGGAACAGGGAAAGAGCTTTACCTTGCCACGCCCCAGCAGATCGTTCAGCGTGCAGCCATGGTGTTGCAGGACGTTCATTATGTGATTGAGGCAGAATTTGAGATGACTGACCGTGCGGCACCGAGCGACAATCCGGGAAAGTTCCAGGATATTGTTACCCGGCGTATGTCCAGGGGCCAGTGTTTTCATACCCCTTATTTTGGGTGCCGTGAATTTCCTGCCGCATTCCGCGCATGGCCCGGCGGGCCAATCCCGACCATTGAGGAAACACGGGATTTGGGATTCATGCTATTTGACTTTAACTACACTGACCCGCAGAACATAACCCCGATGTATTTCCATGCAAAATTGGAACATGGTGTGTTGAATGTGGCAGACTGCGAGGTGTACCGATGATTTTACAGGCTTTGGTACAATACTATGAAGATTTGCTGGCCAATGGCAAAATCACGCGCCCCGGTTGGACAAGCGCAAAAGTCAGTTGGGCTTTGGAACTGGATGAAAACGGCCAACTGATGGCATTGCACCCCTTGCAGCAAGAGGAAAAGCGCGGTAAAAAAACAGTGCTTGCCCCATGTCAGCTGCAAGTTCCGGAACAGGTTAAACGCTCTAGTGGTGTGGCAGCCAATTTTTTGTGTGATAACAGTGCTTACATGCTCGGCATTGACGGAAAAGGCAAACCGGAGCGTGCAATGCAGTGCTTTGCCGCTGCAAAGGAGCTGCATCTTGCCATTTTACAAAATGTTCCCGGTCAGGCGGCACAGGCAGTGCGGAACTTTTTTATAAACTGGGACCCCAAGGCGGCGGAGCAGAATCCAGCGCTGGAACAAAGTCTCAAGGAACTTTACAAGGGTGGCAATCTGGTATTTCTGATTCGGGAAAACTATGTTCAGGACGATCCGGAAATACAGGAAGCCTGGCAGCGGCAGTGTGATAAGAACACGGATGCACCGGAAATCCGATGCCTGGTTACAGGGCAAAAGGCACCGCTTGCCCGCCTGCACCCGGCGATTAAAGGCGTGACCGGGGCACAGTCTTCCGGCGCATCGATTGTTTCTTTTAATGCGGACGCTTTTTGCTCATACGGACATGAACAGGGGGGCAATGCGCCGGTTGGCAGTTATGCGGCCTTTGCCTATGCACAGGCATTAAACTATCTGCTGGCAGACAGGGAACATGTTCAGCGTGTGGGCGATACCACCATTGTCTGCTGGGCAGCAGGCGGTGAGACCGCCTACCAGCAGGTAGCAATGGATGCATTGTTTGCCATGGATGCGCCTGTCAGCGAAAGCGATGTGCGAAATGCAGTGGACAAGCTGGTCCATGGACAGAGTGTAGAGTGGCAGAACGTGACACTTGACCCACAAAGGCACTTTTATGTGCTTGGCTTGGCCCCTAATGCGGCGCGCCTCTCGGTTCGCTTTTTCTGGCAGGATACCTTCCAAACGCTGCTTGATAATGTGCAGAAGCATTATGACCGCTTAGAGATTGTGCGCCCCACTTATGATAAATTCCCGCGGCTGGGGGTGTATTGGCTGCTGCAGGAAACCGTCAACACCAATTCCCGCAGCCCATCGGCAGCACCGCAGCTGGCGGGCGATGTCTTGCGTGCAATCCTGAATAATACAAGGTACCCGGCAACCCTGCTGGATGGCGTTATGATGCGTATCCGCGCAGAGCAAAAAGTAACACGCGGCCGTGCCGCTATTATAAAAGCATACTACCTGCGTAATGAAGATCCCCGTTGCCCAAAGGAGGTATTAACTGTGGAAAATAACAAGGAAACAAATTATCAACCGTATGTTATGGGTCAGCTTTTTGCTGTGCTGGAAGCAATCCAGATGGCGGTAAACCCGGATATCAATACAACCATCAAAGACCGCTATTTTAATGCGGCGGCATCCACCCCAGCTACTGTATTCCCGACAATTCTGATGCTGGCACAAAAGCATATGCAAAAAATGAGCAAGCCACAAAAGATTTATTACGATAAGCAGATCGCTGCGCTGGCGGGCGGAAAACTGGAAGGAAGCTTTCCCGCACGGCTGACCTTGCCGGAACAAGGCGCTTTTATCCTTGGCTATTACCATCAGACACAGGAACGCTATACAAAGAAAGTGGAGGAATAACAATGGCACAGGCAATCAAAAACCGGTATGATTTTGTAATTCTGTTTGACGTTGAAAACGGAAATCCGAACGGCGACCCGGATGCAGGCAACATGCCGCGTGTCGACCCGGAAACGGGATATGGCATTGTTACAGATGTCTGCTTGAAGCGTAAGATTCGCAACTATGTCGAAGTGGCCAAAGAAGATGAAGCAGGATACCAGATTTACATTAAAGATCAGGTTCCCCTGAACCGCAGCGATAAAAAAGCACTCGAATACTTGGGCATTGATGCTGATGCCAAGGACGCCCTGAAAGTCGCCAAGAAAGATGACCCGGAGTTGGACCGTAAAATCCGGGACTTTATGTGCCAGAACTTTTATGATATCCGTACCTTTGGCGCCGTTATGACAACCTTTGTAAAAGGCGCACTGAACTGTGGGCAGGTGCGTGGCCCGGTTCAGTTGAGCTTTGCACGCTCGGTGGATCCTGTCCTCCCGCAGGAAGTGACCATTACCCGTATTGCCATTACGACCGAAGCGGATGCAGAGCGAAAAGGCACTGAGATGGGCCGCAAGTATGTGATCCCGTATGGCTTGTACCGTGCAGAGGGTTATGTTTCTGCCAACCTTGCCCGCAAAACTACAGGATTCTCAGAGGATGACCTGCAGCTGCTGTGGCAGGCAATCCTGAATATGTTTGAAAATGACCACAGTGCAGCCCGCGGCAAAATGGCAGTTCGGGAACTGATCGTGTTCAAGCATGATTCGGAGCTGGGCAATGCGCCGTCCTATAAACTGTTTGATGCAGTGCATGTCACGCGTGCCGAAGGGGTAGCCTTCCCGCGCAGCTACCATGACTATGTGGTGACCGTGGATGAAAATCTTCCGGCAGGGGTAACGTGTGAGAGGCTGTCGTAATGGCTTCCCCAGATGATTACCTGCTGATGTCCGGTATCCAGCATTTCAGCTTTTGCCGCCGTCAGTGGGCGCTCATACACCTGGAACAACAATGGTCCGAAAACCAACGCACCGCCGAAGGCCGCCTGCAGCATACCCGCTGCCATGATGTTACCCTGACGGAAAAACGCGGCGATTTGCTGATCGCCCGCGGTATGAGGGTCGTCAGCCACCGCTTAAAACTGACCGGAGACTGCGATGTGGTAGAGTTTCACAAGGATCCAAACGGCGTGTCATTGCAGGGCCGCCGCGGCCTGTGGCAGCCCATACCCGTGGAATATAAGCATGGCCGCAGCAAGGTAAACGATGCCGACCGTTTGCAGCTCTGCGCACAGGCCATGGCGCTGGAAGAAATGCTGGTGTGCGAGGTGCCGGAAGGGGAAATCTTTTATGAAGAAACCCGGCAGCGGGAACATGTTTCCCTGACACCGGAACTGCGCAGCACCGCGCAGACCATGGCGGATGAGATGAACCGCCTGTTTGCGCGCGGCTATACCCCAAAAAGCAAACCCGGCAAGCATTGCAATGCCTGCTCACTGAAAGAGCTTTGCCTGCCGGCGCTGTATCAGCAGGCAGACCCGGCGGCGTATCTGCGGGAGCATATTGAGGAGGGCGCGCCATGAGAAAGCTGCTCAACACCCTGTTTGTCATCAATGAGGACGCTTACCTGACATTGGATGGCGAAAACCTTGTTGTTACCCGCAATAAGCAGGAAACCCACCGCTATGCCCTGCATACGCTGGAAGGCATCGTCTGCTTTACTTACGCAGGTGCCAGCCCCGCTTTGATGGGAGCTTGTGCCCGGCGGGGCATTGACCTTTGCTTTTTTGACCCGTATGGCAGATTTCAGGCCCGCACCGTGGGGGAAGAACGCGGCAATGTGCTGCTGCGTCAGACGCAGTACCGCGTGTCGGATGACCCGGCCCAGAGCTGTCGCTATGCCCGGAGCTTTATCCTTGGTAAAGTGTATAACGCACGCTGGGTGCTGGAACGCGCAACCCGCGATCATCCCCAGCGTGTCCCGGTCGAAAAACTGAAACGCACCTCCACCCAGCTGGCCGCCGCGCTGCCGCTGATACAGACCAGCGATGATCCGGAACAGCTGCGCGGCCTGGAAGGCGAGGCAGCCCAGCGCTACTTTGACTGCCTGAATGACCTGATTCTGCAGCAAAAGCAGGATTTTGTGTTTGAGGGCCGCAGCCGCCGTCCACCGCTGGACAATGTGAATGCGCTGCTTTCGTTTGCCTACAGCATGCTGGCGCGGGAGTGTGCATCCGCCTTGACCGCTGTGGGCCTGGACCCTTATGTTGGCTTTATGCACCGCCCGCGCCCCGGCCGCAAAAGTCTGGCACTTGACCTGATGGAAGAACTGCGGGCGGTTTATGCAGACCGGCTGGTCATCAGCTGCATCAATCAAAAGATCATCACGGCAAAACACCTGCAAAAACAGGAAAATGGTGCCGTACTGCTGACGGATGATGGCCGCAAAGCTTTCCTGACCGCATGGCAGAACAAAAAGAAGGAAGAGATCACCCATCCGTTTTTGAAAGAAAAACTGCCCTGGGGGCTGGTGCCCTATGTTCAGGCGCTTTTGCTGGCCCGTGCTCTGCGCGGCGACCTGGAAGTGTACCCACCGTTTTTCTGGAAGTGAGGTGCCGTTATGTTGGTGCTTGTAACCTACGATGTCAACACCGAAACAGCCGCCGGTCGTCGCAGGCTGCGCAAAGTAGCAAAAGTCTGTGTAGACTACGGCCAGCGGGTGCAAAACTCCGTATTTGAGTGCCTGCTGGATGCTGCGCAATACACGATGTTCAAAGCAAAATTGACCGAACTGATCGATTCGGAATCGGACAGCCTGCGCTTTTATCAACTGGGAAACCATTACAAAAGCAAAGTCGAGCATGTGGGTCTGCACCCGGATTTTGATCAGGATGGAATCTTGTTTGCTTAGTGCGAGGGGAAGGCAATCATAAAATTCCCGGTTCCTTCGCACCAGAAAATATGGAAAAAACAGGGGCAGAAAGGGTAAAATACAGCCTTGCCTGTCAGCATGAAGATGCAATCCCCATAAAATTTGTTTCATATGCGCAAAAGTGCCCCACTGTTTTGTGCACTTTTGCTGTCGCTCTCCGCAAGGAGAGCGTGGATAGAAATATGTTGTTCTTGTTGTTCCTGTCGGTTGTTGGCTCGTCGCTCTCCGCAAGGAGAGCGTGGATAGAAATTAAAGCCTTGCAGGTTTTTTTTTATGTCTGAAGAAGTCGCTCTCCGCAAGGAGAGCGTGGATAGAAATAGCATCGCGCCGGCGAGTTTAATGGCGTACACTATGGTCGCTCTCCGCAAGGAGAGCGTGGATAGAAATTGTGACCTTGAACTAATAAGGAATCCTGAAGCAGCGTCGCTCTCCGCAAGGAGAGCGTGGATAGAAATATGAAATAAGAAAGCCCCTGCAAGAGTTTCTAAAGTCGCTCTCCGCAAGGAGAGCGTGGATAGAAATAAACAAATAATTGATTTAAAAGCAATTGACAAACATGTCGCTCTCCGCAAGGAGAGCGTGGATAGAAATTTGTTTGACGAAATTAAGCAATATGGATGTTGTAGTCGCTCTCCGCAAGGAGAGCGTGGATAGAAATATGAAAATCCCCGTAAAATGATACTTAGTCAAGTAGTCGCTCTCCGCAAGGAGAGCGTGGATAGAAATAAAAATAATATTCTTGGCTCTGCGAATATTTTCTTGTCGCTCTCCGCAAGGAGAGCGTGGATAGAAATTAAAGCCTTGCAGGTTTTTTTTATGTCTGAAGAACAAAAAGTCGCTCTCCGCAAGGAGAGCGTGGATAGAAATTTTAAAGGTCTATGGGTATGGAGATAATAAGAAGTCGCTCTCCGCAAGGAGAGCGTGGATAGAAATACGATGCGCCGGGATTTTAAAGGTTTGGGCCTGCTGTCGCTCTCCGCAAGGAGAGCGTGGATAGAAATCGAAGCACCCACAAAACAAGCTGATAAGCATGCTGTCGCTCTCCGCAAGGAGAGCGTGGATAGAAATAGCATCGCGTCGGCGAGTTTAACGGCGTACACTATGTCGCTCTCCGCAAGGAGAGCGTGGATAGAAATCCGGCAAGTTTGTTTGACTTGCCGGGTTGATTTTTGTCGCTCTCCGCAAGGAGAGCGTGGATAGAAATTGAAAAAGTATTGAAAAAGTATTGACAAGTACATAGTCGCTCTCCGCAAGGAGAGCGTGGATAGAAATGGCAGAATTACGATTGCTTTGAATGGATTAAGGCGTCGCTCTCCGCAAGGAGAGCGTGGATAGAAATCTCTGGTGGGGCGTCCGCAAGGCTGTTGGCTCTCTCGTCGCTCTCCGCAAGGAGAGCGTGGATAGAAATAGCATCGCGTCGGCGAGTTTAACGGCGTACACTATGGTCGCTCTCCGCAAGGAGAGCGTGGATAGAAATAGCACAGGTGCGGCGAGTTTAACGGCGTACACTATGACAGTCGCTCTCCGCAAGGAGAGCGTGGATAGAAATAACATACGTAACGCGGCTTCCGCGCGTCCAAGTGTCGCTCTCCGCAAGGAGAGCGTGGATAGAAATAGAAAAATCAACACCATAGGAATCAAAAAGGTGGAAGTCGCTCTCCGCAAGGAGAGCGTGGATAGAAATATGCCTTCCCATTGGATGATGTCGCGCACGGGGGGTCGCTCTCCGCAAGGAGAGCGTGGATAGAAATTTCGACGCAATGCAAATTGTAGTTGTCATAGTGGAGTCGCTCTCCGCAAGGAGAGCGTGGATAGAAATTGTATTATGGGGATGACTTGACGTTTGCAGATGGGTCGCTCTCCGCAAGGAGAGCGTGGATAGAAATTGATATTGAAGGTAAGCTTGATGCTGAGTTATGGGGTCGCTCTCCGCAAGGAGAGCGTGGATAGAAATTCTGGAATACCTGCGAAGTGCCTACTATATGTTTGGTCGCTCTCCGCAAGGAGAGCGTGGATAGAAATCGGAGCCTTGAGGGCCACAGAAAACCAAGATGCCGTCGCTCTCCGCAAGGAGAGCGTGGATAGAAATTTATGATGGTTTGATTGCTTCGGCTAATTTTTGTCGGTCGCTCTCCGCAAGGAGAGCGTGGATAGAAATTTGGGCTTTCATACATACTTGACCGAAAGCGGCGGTCGCTCTCCGCAAGGAGAGCGTGGATAGAAATAAGGAAGGTCGGTAACATTTCCGTTAGCTTTTCGAGTCGCTCTCCGCAAGGAGAGCGTGGATAGAAATCTTCTCCGGCTGGCGAAGATTGCGCGTCGCCTTCCAACGGTCGCTCTCCGCAAGGAGAGCGTGGATAGAAATACTATGCGGCGCGATTTTAAGGCTTTGGGCTTACTGTCGCTCTCCGCAAGGAGAGCGTGGATAGAAATTCAAAAATTTCTAAAAAGTATTGACAAGTATGTAGTCGCTCTCCGCAAGGAGAGCGTGGATAGAAATGACGCAATGCAAGTTGTAATTATCGTAATGGATACCGTCGCTCTCCGCAAGGAGAGCGTGGATAGAAATCCCGGTTATATAAGGCGTTGTCTCATGTCCGTTGCGTCGCTCTCCGCAAGGAGAGCGTGGATAGAAATGCAACAGTCAATACAGTTATTTTTTGTATTATGGGGTCGCTCTCCGCAAGGAGAGCGTGGATAGAAATTGTCTATCCCGGTACTTGGTCGGGGTCTATTTTGGGTCGCTCTCCGCAAGGAGAGCGTGGATAGAAATGGATCAAGCATAGCAAGGAAGCCCGCCCACGCGTCGTCGCTCTCCGCAAGGAGAGCGTGGATAGAAATGTAACTTCAACCTTGAACGTGCCGCCCGCCGGAAGTCGCTCTCCGCAAGGAGAGCGTGGATAGAAATTGTTGCCTGTCCGTCGTCTCCAAGAACGCCGTACAAGTCGCTCTCCGCAAGGAGAGCGTGGATAGAAATTGCATAATCGTTATGGTCGGCCTATTGATGTTCAGGTCGCTCTCCGCAAGGAGAGCGTGGATAGAAATGTTTTTATCTATGGGTTTGGACGGGAGGTTTAAGGTCGCTCTCCGCAAGGAGAGCGTGGATAGAAATTACAGCTATGTAAGAGGAAAAGAGAACGTCCGGAAGTCGCTCTCCGCAAGGAGAGCGTGGATAGAAATGTGAGCCTAACAACGCGGGCAGTTAATCGAATAGTCGCTCTCCGCAAGGAGAGCGTGGATAGAAATTTGCTCTGCGCGGAACAACGGGCGTTCGGATTTTGTCGCTCTCCGCAAGGAGAGCGTGGATAGAAATAGTATCCAGCCGTCAATTCCGTTCTTCCTGTAAAACGTCGCTCTCCGCAAGGAGAGCGTGGATAGAAATACAAGTTGAACATCAATAGGCCGACCATAACGGTTGTCGCTCTCCGCAAGGAGAGCGTGGATAGAAATCGCCGGTTCGGTGTTGAATGCCTAAGACTGTAACGTCGCTCTCCGCAAGGAGAGCGTGGATAGAAATCCGCAGGTTGACACATCATCAGTTAATGTGTCGGGTCGCTCTCCGCAAGGAGAGCGTGGATAGAAATGAAACACTCATAATTTTGGCGAAACAACTTAACCGGTCGCTCTCCGCAAGGAGAGCGTGGATAGAAATTGCCGTTATCCGGCGCGCTGTGTGGGCTTATTAGTCGCTCTCCGCAAGGAGAGCGTGGATAGAAATGTAAGGTGCCGATACTGGGGATAAAATAATAAAAAGTCGCTCTCCGCAAGGAGAGCGTGGATAGAAATAGCGTCCGAAGTAGTAATGGAACCATTGATATTAGTCGCTCTCCGCAAGGAGAGCGTGGATAGAAATATTAAGGATGATGTGTCATACAGCATAATAGTCAAGTCGCTCTCCGCAAGGAGAGCGTGGATAGAAATAATCCACCAGTAAAACCCACTGAAATTGGCCCAAAGTCGCTCTCCGCAAGGAGAGCGTGGATAGAAATTGGCCCGGCCATTTCTGTTGCAGAACTCTAGCCCTGTCGCTCTCCGCAAGGAGAGCGTGGATAGAAATAACGCAGTGTAAGTTGTAATTATCGTAATGGATACGTCGCTCTCCGCAAGGAGAGCGTGGATAGAAATGTGCTGGCAGTTGGCCGCGCGTGATGAATCCATCGTCGCTCTCCGCAAGGAGAGCGTGGATAGAAATGCGGTTGGACGCTGAATATTAATGGCCCGATGAGTCGCTCTCCGCAAGGAGAGCGTGGATAGAAATTCTTTGTTGTGTCGGATTTTGTTTAGACGCTAAAGGTCGCTCTCCGCAAGGAGAGCGTGGATAGAAATCGTTAAGCTTTTTCGGCAGAATTATGAGTGTTTTGTCGCTCTCCGCAAGGAGAGCGTGGATAGAAATTCCTGCTGGCTGTTGGCGTGATTCTCGGCGCGCTGTCGCTCTCCGCAAGGAGAGCGTGGATAGAAATAACACAGTGTAAGTTGTAATTATCGTAATGGATACGTCGCTCTCCGCAAGGAGAGCGTGGATAGAAATGTGCAACTGTATTGTATGTGGTTACTGTTCCAAGGTCGCTCTCCGCAAGGAGAGCGTGGATAGAAATTTTGATTATATTATACGCCTTTACAGGCGTATTGGTCGCTCTCCGCAAGGAGAGCGTGGATAGAAATATTCACGCGCAGAACCTTTGCATATGTATCATACAGTCGCTCTCCGCAAGGAGAGCGTGGATAGAAATTGTCAGTGGCGGCGCTCTGTTAAGCTGTTTCGGCGTCGCTCTCCGCAAGGAGAGCGTGGATAGAAATATTACTTAATGCCCAGAATCGGCACCTTGCGCAAGTCGCTCTCCGCAAGGAGAGCGTGGATAGAAATAATGTCAGAAAGATCATAGGAAGTATCAGCCCATGTCGCTCTCCGCAAGGAGAGCGTGGATAGAAATGGATTTGACCTATTCAGACGGTGTTGTCTCCGGGTCGCTCTCCGCAAGGAGAGCGTGGATAGAAATTATATTATCAAGATAACAAGAATCACCCCCACGGCGTCGCTCTCCGCAAGGAGAGCGTGGATAGAAATGCTCATAGTCACCGGAGCCATATGAGGGCATCTCGTCGCTCTCCGCAAGGAGAGCGTGGATAGAAATTCCAGCCCAAACACAAGTATCATAATCCTGGACGGTCGCTCTCCGCAAGGAGAGCGTGGATAGAAATCTTGACGGGCTTTGCAGTGTGTGGCGGCTGGACGGTCGCTCTCCGCAAGGAGAGCGTGGATAGAAATTGCGGCGACATCGAGGAAGCCGTTCTGCAGCAGGCGTCGCTCTCCGCAAGGAGAGCGTGGATAGAAATGTTATCCGCCGAACCTATACAACCGTGCGCCGGGCGTCGCTCTCCGCAAGGAGAGCGTGGATAGAAATCCCGGCGGACGGAGACCGAGGACAGCCCCGACAAAGTCGCTCTCCGCAAGGAGAGCGTGGATAGAAATGGCTTCAACGTCAACTTCATGGGCTTCCGCTTCGGTCGCTCTCCGCAAGGAGAGCGTGGATAGAAATTCACGCGGCCCAGGTCGTCGCCGTCTTCCACTTCGTCGCTCTCCGCAAGGAGAGCGTGGATAGAAATCTGCTTGATCTCCGTTTTTGTTTCGGTGGCGGTCATGGTCGCTCTCCGCAAGGAGAGCGTGGATAGAAATAAACAGGCCGTTTACCATTGTAACGAACAAGTAGAGTCGCTCTCCGCAAGGAGAGCGTGGATAGAAATATCGCCGCTGATGTGGCCGTGGTCCCCGCTGAACAAGTCGCTCTCCGCAAGGAGAGCGTGGATAGAAATCTCATGACGGCGGGCGACGTGACCGCGCCCAGCAGTCGCTCTCCGCAAGGAGAGCGTGGATAGAAATCAAAGTAACAAAAAGCAACTGATTGCATACCGTCGTCGCTCTCCGCAAGGAGAGCGTGGATAGAAATTGGTATCACTATGGCTGGAGCTGGTATGACGACTTGTCGCTCTCCGCAAGGAGAGCGTGGATAGAAATCGCGTGCCGGGTCACGGGACGCGCCTGCACCGTGTCGCTCTCCGCAAGGAGAGCGTGGATAGAAATATAGCGTTGGCGAAACCATCACACGCGGCCAATTGTCGCTCTCCGCAAGGAGAGCGTGGATAGAAATCATACAACCGCAGCACGGGGGAGTATCACCCACGTCGCTCTCCGCAAGGAGAGCGTGGATAGAAATAAGTCGTTGGGTTACATCAGCGATGCCGGCTTGGTCGCTCTCCGCAAGGAGAGCGTGGATAGAAATAGTTACAGAATCAACGGGAAAGTCCTCTTCGAGGACGTCGCTCTCCGCAAGGAGAGCGTGGATAGAAATAAAAAGGTCGTAGAAAAGTCGTGTGAATTTGAGGTCGCTCTCCGCAAGGAGAGCGTGGATAGAAATCATACGCTCAATAAGCGAATCGCGCCCGTCATCGGTCGCTCTCCGCAAGGAGAGCGTGGATAGAAATAAATAACGGGCCTTACTCGGGCGCTCGCGCCCTCGGGTCGCTCTCCGCAAGGAGAGCGTGGATAGAAATCGGAAAAATTCACGCCAAAAATAGCCTGACTGGTGTCGCTCTCCGCAAGGAGAGCGTGGATAGAAATGGGCCATACATGTGGATATTGTCCACATACCGGTAGTCGCTCTCCGCAAGGAGAGCGTGGATAGAAATAACGAAATGATGCGCAAGCAGCAGCGCACGGCAGTCGCTCTCCGCAAGGAGAGCGTGGATAGAAATTTATTGAAAATGTTCTGGATGTTGATAGTTAGGTGTCGCTCTCCGCAAGGAGAGCGTGGATAGAAATAGCGTGCCCCAGTTTACAAATTTAATGTAAAAATGTCGCTCTCCGCAAGGAGAGCGTGGATAGAAATAAGCCCGAAGTTAGAGATTGGTTTAAGCTCCAGCGTCGCTCTCCGCAAGGAGAACGTGGATAGAAATTCCCGCACGGCGGCAAGCACGTTCTCCAAAACCGTCGCTCTCCGCAAGGAGAGCGTGGATAGAAATACGAGACCCCCGAACAGGCAGCAACAGAGACCGGTCGCTCTCCGCAAGGAGAGCGTGGATAGAAATCTCGTAATTCACATCAGGGTTTGCGCGGGGCACAACGTCGCTCTCCGCAAGGAGAGCGTGGAATGTTTCTCTTTCTGACTGTTCAGGGTGGTTTTGTTCATGCGGATATCCGCTTTAATTTTAAAAATTGCTATAGTAAAAAACTCTCGCATAAAATAATATAAACATATTATATTATCTACTTGACAAGGTACCCCGGCGGGGTATATAGTGAATATACCCCGCCGGGGTACCTTGCATGTGATGGGAGGGTAACATAATGCAGGAAAACGAAAAGAAGGAACCGTGTTGCTGCTGTGCACACAAAACAAAGCATCGCAGTGAAGAAGAGTATAAAAGCCTGGTCCACAGACTGAACCGGATCGAAGGGCAGATCCGGGGCATCCGTGGGATGGTGGAAAACGAAGCGTATTGTCCGGATATTCTGGTGCAGTCGGCGGCGGTAACGGCGGCGATGAATGCGTTCAACCGTGAGCTGCTGGCAAACCATATCCGCACCTGTGTGGCGGATGATATCCGTGCCGGGAATGACGAAGTTGTGGATGAGCTGCTGAAAACACTGCAGAAACTGATGAAATAAGCATTGCCTGCACAAAATAGCAGAAGCAGAACATGAAATAAATGCACGAGTGTTTGAGCCAGCAAAAATGCCATGCCAGTGCCCAGTACGATTGTTTTTCTGTTCACAAACATCGGTAAAAGTTTGTGTAACATTACCAGAGCCATGAATAAATGCCAGTCATTCCCTGTGAGAGGGTGTGGATAGAAATGCCGCATCGGCCTTGGTTGCCCCCAACGTATCGCTTTCCGCAAGGAGAGTGTGGATAGAAATGGTAACCTCAATAATACGTCGAATTGCAGGCTAGCCGCTTACCAAAAGGGGAGTGAGGATAGAAACAACTCAAACATCAACAACCCGTGTTCAAACACCAAAGCGAAACCACTCACCAATCATCACACAGAAATTATAGAATCACTACCGCAAAAGAGAGGAAACAGGAGGAAAGAAGTGGAACAATATAATGTAACCGGGATGAGCTGCGCCGCGTGCAGTGCCCGGGTGGAAAAAGCCGTCAGCAAAGTGCCGGGCGTAACATCCTGCTCAGTCAGCCTGCTGACCAACTCAATGGGGGTGGAGGGCTCCGCCGCTCCGGCAGATATTGTGGCCGCAGTGGAAGCCGCAGGCTATGGCGCAAGCCCTAAAAACGCTGCCGCCCAGTCCGCCGCGCCGTCAGCAGATGCCTTAAAAGATACCGAGACCCCGCGCCTCAAACGCCGCCTGATTGCCTCGCTGATCTTCTGGGTGGTGCTGATGTACTTCTCCATGGGGCACATGCTATGGAACTGGCCGCTGCCGGGCTTTATGCAGGGCAACCATGTGGCAATGGGTATTTTACAGATGCTGCTCACCATTATCATCATGGTCATCAACCAAAAGTTCTTTATCAGCGGCTTTAAGGCGCTGTGGAACCGTGCCCCCAATATGGATACCCTGGTATCCCTTGGCGCTACCGCGGCCTTTGGCTACAGCACTTACGCTCTGTTTGCCATGACGGTGGCCCAGGTGCAGGGGGATGCCATGGCCGTGATGGGCTATATGGAGGAGTTTTATTTTGAATCCGCCGCAACCATCCTGACCCTGATCACGGTGGGCAAAACGTTGGAAGCCCGCTCCAAGGGCAAGACCACCGATGCCCTGAAAGGCCTGATGAACCTGGCCCCCAAAACCGCAACGCTGCTGCGCAATGGGGCGGAAGTTACCGTTCCCATCGAACAGGTGCAGCAGGGCGATGTGTTTGTGGTGCGTCCCGGCGAGAATATCCCCGTTGACGGCGTGGTGCTGGAAGGCAGCAGCGCGGTGAATGAATCGGCCCTGACCGGTGAGAGCATCCCGGTGGATAAGGCTGAAGGCGACAGTGTGAGCGCCGCAACCCTGAACCAATCCGGCTTTTTGCGCTGCCGTGCCACCCGCGTGGGTCAGGATACCACGCTGGCTCAGATCATCCAGATGGTCAGCGATGCCGCAGCCACCAAGGCACCCATTGCCAAAATTGCAGACCGCGTCTCCGGTGTGTTTGTGCCGACCGTCATCACCCTGGCGGTCATCACCACCATTGTCTGGCTGCTGGCTGGGCAGACCGTTGGCTATGCGCTGGCCCGCGGTATTTCGGTGCTGGTCATCAGCTGCCCCTGCGCGCTGGGCCTGGCAACGCCGGTTGCCATTATGGTTGGCAATGGTGTGGGCGCTAAAAACGGCATTCTCTTCAAAACCGCGGTTTCGCTGGAGCAGACCGGTAAAACCGAGATCGTTGCCCTGGATAAAACTGGCACCATCACCAGCGGCGAGCCGCGCGTGACGGATATCCTGCCCGCAGACGGTGTGACGGAGCAGGTACTGATGAGCCTTGCCGCTGCCTTGGAGCAGAAGAGTGAACACCCGCTGGCCCGCGCTGTGCTGCAAAAGGCACAGGAGGATAACCTGCCCCCCGCCGAGGTGGCAGATTTTCAGGCTCTGCCCGGCAACGGTCTGACGGCTGTGCTGAACGGCAGTACCCTGTACGGCGGCAATGCCAAGCTGATGCAGACCCTTGGCGTGGCGGTGCCGCAAAAGATGGCATCCAGCGCCGAAGCACTGGCCGCCCAGGGCAAGACCCCGCTGTTCTTTGCCAAGGATGGCACCATGCAGGGCGTTATCGCGGTGGCGGACGTCATCAAGGAGGACAGCCCGCAGGCTGTGCGTGAACTGCAGGGCATGGGCATCCGTGTTGTGATGCTGACCGGCGATAACGAGCGCACCGCCAAAGCCATTGGTGCACAGGCCGGTGTGGACGAAGTGATTGCCGGTGTGCTGCCCGATGGCAAGGAAACTGTGATCCGCAGCCTGAAAAACAAGGGACGCGTGGCCATGGTGGGCGATGGCATCAACGATGCACCGGCCCTGACCCGCGCGGATGTCGGTATTGCCATTGGCGCCGGTACGGATGTTGCGATTGACGCCGCTGACGTTGTGCTGATGAAGAGCCGCCTGAGCGATGTGCCCGCCGCCATCCGCCTGAGCCGCGCTACTCTGCACAATATCCACGAAAACCTGTTCTGGGCCTTTGCCTACAATGTGTTGGGCATCCCCCTGGCAGCAGGTGTCTTTATCCCGCTGCTGCACTGGCAGATGAACCCGATGTACGGCGCTGCGGCCATGAGCCTGTCCAGCTTCTGCGTGGTTTCCAACGCACTGCGGCTGAACCTGTTCGATATTCGCAGCACCAAACATGACCATAAACGCAAAGCACACAAAACAAGCAAAAAGGAGAACACGACCATGAATAAGACCATTAAAATTGAAGGCATGATGTGCGGCCATTGCGAAGCAACCGTGAAAAAGGCACTGGAAGCGCTGGACGGTGTTTCCGCCGCCGAAGTAAGCCACACCGCAGGTACCGCTGTTGTAACGCTGGATAAGCCGGTGGATGACACTGTGCTGAAAAAAGCCGTTGAGGACAAAGATTATACCGTGACCGGCATTGAATAATCCCGGCTCAAAAGCAAAGGAATAAGCATGAAAGCGCCCGCACGCTGCCTTGCAGCAGGCGGGCACTTTTTTTGTTGTGGCTCCGCAGCAAAACAGAAAAGCTGAAAAAATATTTTGATAAGCATTCCAATATTATTTGCGAAAATCATAACAGAAGGATAACAAAACAATATGATTTGGCCAGTTGCACTTGCACTATAGTGGATAATATTATGGCAATACCGCATAATTCTAAGTGCCGATACGGCGAGCGAGGTGCGGCAGA
>OJSK01001303.1_pt1 | contig 20375 bp, 20 predicted proteins | sample 1599461 | NCBI WGS metagenome assembly OJSK01 (sample SAMN04168658, study PRJEB22393) | human gut metagenome | biome: human gut microbiome; feature: stool | host: Homo sapiens | collected 2014-03-24 | reverse complement strand
GCTAGGGGTTAGGGGGTAGGGGTTAGAGGCTAGCGGCTAGCGGCTGGAGGCTAGTAGCTGGCGGCTAGTAGCTGGCGGCTGGTGGCTAACGGCTACCGCTCACTCAGCAGGCCCCGGACGATGTGCTTGCGGCAGGACTGGTAGACGAAGGTCAGGACAATGGCCGTGACCAGCCAGCTGGCCGGGTAGGCCGCCATGAGGACCAGGAAGTCGCGGTGAGCGGCAAATACGGTGTACAGCCAGGTGATGCGGACGCCGCAGATACCGACCAGGACGACGACAGCCGGCGGCAGGGAATATCCATAGCCGCGCAGGGATCCGGAGATGATGTCGATGATGCCATTGAGGTAGAACGTCCCGGCTACGTAAAAGAGGCGCTTCGTCCCCAAGGCGACGACGTTCGGGTCGCCGTTGAACAGGCGGATGAGTTCCGGCGAAAAGAAGAGGACCGGCACGGTGACGACCAGGAGGAACGCCGCTTCGACGCCAAAGGCGATTTTGGTGATGCGGAAGCAGCGGCGCAGGTTGCGGGCGCCGTAGTTCTGGCCGACGAAGGTCGTCGTCGCCTGGCTGAAGCCGTTGACGAAACAGTAGATATTGCCTTCGATGATGAAGGCCGCAGCCGACGCTGCCATGGCTTCCGTCCCCAGGCTGTTCAGGGCCGACTGGATGAGGACATTGGACAAGGCAAAGACCATGCCCTGGATGCCGGCAGGCAGACCGATGCGGATGATGTGATGCAGTTCTTCCCGGGAAAAGCGCATGTGATGGCGTTCCAGGCGGATGCGGTCCGTCGTCCGGCACAGCAGGGCCAGGAGGATGAGTGAATTGACGGCAAAGGCAATGACTGTCGCCCAGACGACGCCGGCCAGGCCGAAATCGAAAACCAGGACCGACAGCAGGTCGAGGACGATATTGACCATATTGGCTGCGACCAGGCTGTATAACGGCGTCTTGCCATCGCCGCAGCTGCGGAAGATGGCTGCTTCGAAGTTATACAGTGACAAAAAAGGCAGTCCCAGCAGGAAGATGCGCAGATACTGTTCGGCCATATCGTAGACGTCTGGCGGCACTTCCAGGACCCAGAAGGCCGGATAGACGATGAGTTCGCCGATGACGGCCAGCAAGGCCCCCAGTCCAAAAGACATCAAAATAGCCGTCTGGACCGTCCGTTCCACTTTATCGTCGCGGCGGGCACCGAGATACTGGGCAATGGTGACATTAGCCCCCAGGGAAATTCCCATGAGCAGCATGACCAGGATGCCGATGACAGGCATATTGTTGCCGACAGCGGCCATGGCGCTCTTGCCGACGAAACGCCCCAGGATGACGACATCGGCACTGTTGAAAAGCTGTTCAAATAAGCCCATGAGGCCGATTGGCATGGCAAAAAAGAACAACTTGTCGGCAATAGAGCCGTGCAGCATATCCATACCGCGGCGGCCCTTATTTTGTGTATTTTCCATAATATGATTACCTCTCGTTCTTGTGAAGGATGCTTTCTTCCCTTAGTATAGCATAAAAGGGCTTGCCGCACATGCGGCAAGCCCTTTTAAGTGGTTAGTGGTTAGCGGATGGCTAAAAATTTGAAATCATCTTCTACAAACTACAAACTCCGTACTACAAACTATATATGTCAATCGTGGCGGATGAGGAGCTGGATGTTTTCTTTTTTATAGGTCGTATAGATGCTTTTGATGAACTGGTGCTTGAGGACGGCTTCGTCGACGATGTTGCGGATACGCAGGACGACTTTGAAGGAAATGCCGTATTCCCCCATCTGGTCATAGCGGACGAGGGGCTCGAAGCCGGTGACGCCGTATTCACTGTGGTCGAGGATGTGCCGGGCCACACCGAGGGTGACGTCTTCGACACGCTGCAGGTCATTGTCATAGGTAATGGTCAAGGGAATGGAAATGGTACATTCTGCCAAAGGCTGTTCGTAGTTGGTCAGCGTCGCCGTGGCAATGCTCTTGTTGGGGACGATGACCATATTCCCCGTCGCCGTGCGAATCGTCGTATTACGCCAGTTCATATCGACGACGCGGCCGGCTTCGCCGCTGGACAGGCGGATGTAATCGCCCATGTGGACCTGTTTCGATACCAGCGTCGTAATGCCGGAAAAGAGGTTGGCCAGTGTATCCTGCAAGGCCAGGGCCGATGCCAGGCCGCCGGCGCCGAGAGCTGTCAGGAGCGGCGAAATGGAAATGCCATAGGAACTGAGGATGAAAAGGATGCCCATCAGAGTCGGCATGAAACGGAAGATATTGCGCCAGCTGTCGCGCGGGATTTTCGTCACGCGGCTCAGCACTTCGATGACGATCCGGAAGACGCCGTGCAGGATGACAATGCCAATGAAGATGAATAAAAAAAAGCTAGGAAATGAACGTGCGGCCCGCCATATTCCATTTCATAGGAAAAAGTATTCACAATGGATTCCATAAAAAAAGCCTCCTCCGAAGCAATAAATCTAAAATAATAATGATTTATTATACTCCGGAGAAGGTACTACCACAATATGGCAACGGTTACAGTTTCATGTCATTTTGGGCATGAAACCTTTGTTGTAAGGCCCTTTCAAAAGTCGTATACTAAAGAAAATCCATACCCTAGGAGGAAACCCATGGAAATACGGACACTGCAATACTTCCTGGCCGTCGCCAGGGAACAGAATATGACCGGTGCAGCCAATATGCTGCATATCACACAGCCGACGTTGTCCCGGCAGATGGCCGATCTGGAAAAGGAATTGGGCAAGCAGCTTTTCATCCGGACCAACCGCAGTACACTGCTCACGGAAGAAGGCATCCGCCTGCGCCAGCGGGCCGAGGAAATCGTGTCCCTCGTCCAGCAGACGAAAGCTGAAATCAGCGACGACCAGCCGGAACTGACGGGCTGTATCCGCATCGGTGCCGGCGAAACACCAGTCATGCACTTCCTAACCGACACCTTTGCCAAACTGCAGCGGAAACATCCGGGCATTACGTGTGAACTCTTTACGGGTAACGCCGATACGGTCGAAGAGAAACTCTCCCGCGGCCTCATCGACTTCGCCCTCTTCATCGAGCCTTTCAATCCGGAAAAATACGAATTCCTGCGTCTGCCTGAAAGCAACCGGGTCGGCATCATCACCCGCAGCGATACGCCCTGGGCCCGGCTGCCAGCCATCACGGCCGACACTCTGAGCCAGATTCCCCTGCTCGTCTCGTCACGGACTGCTACGGCAACCTTCGATATCCGTCAGTGGTCGCAAGGAAGCGTAACGGCCGAAGACTTGAAGGTCGTCGGAAAATTCGACCTCATCGCCAATGCGGCCCAGCTCATCCGGACGGGCATTACCAGTGCCCTCGGCATCGACGAGCTCTTCCAGCTCCATACGCCGGACCTGGCCTTCGTCCCCCTGAAACCAGCCGTCACCTTCTCGTGTCTCGTGGCCTGGAAAAAATACCAACTCCTGTCACCGGCGTGCGAAGCCTTTTTGAAGGGCCTGAAAGAAGAAATCCATTGGCAAGGAAAGGACTGATTCGGATGTTAGATTTACGGGTACTCAATTATTTCCTCACCGTCGCCCGCGAAGAAAGTATCACCCATGCTGCCGAGGCACTGCACCTATCCCAGCCGACGCTGTCGCGGCAGCTGCGCGACATGGAAGAGATGCTGGGAAAAGAACTGATGATTCGCGGCCCCCGGCGCATTACGCTCACCGAAGAAGGCTTATTCCTGAAAAAGCGGGCTGAAGAAATCCTCTCCCTGGCCAGTCATACGGAAGAGGAACTGCGCAGCGACGACACCGAACTGAACGGGACCATCCGCATCGGCTCGGCCGAATCGGACAGCGTCCGCTTCCTCATGCACGCCGCCCATGACATCCAGGCCAGGTATCCCCACCTGCATTTCCATATCACCAGCGGCGATGGTCAGCAGATGATGGAACTCCTCGACAAGAGCCTCATCGACATGGCTGTCGTCTATGGCCACGTCGATATGGATAAATACGAAGTCCTCCCCTGCCCAACTGTCGACCGCTGGGGCCTCCTCCTGCGCCGCGATAACCCGCTCTCGCAAAAAGAAAAAATCACCCCGCAGGACCTGTGGGATGAAAAACTCATCGTATCCAATCAGGTCCTGCAGGATGACAATCAGGCAGACAGGCTGCGAGTCTGGCTGAAAAAGCCCTTCGCTGACCTGCATATCAGCGCCACGTACAACCTGGCCTATAATGCGTCCCTCATGGTCCGCGAAGGGCTGGGGTCCTGCATCATGCTGGAAAAGATCATCCGTGTCCCGGAAGACGATGATACCCTCTGTTTCCGCCTCCTGGACCCGCCCCTTTCGGACAGGCTGCTCATCGCCTGGAAGCGTTTTCAGCTGTTCCCCAAAGGGACGCAGCAATTCATCCAGCTTTTAAAGCAGGAAAAGGATGCGCTGGAACCTATAGATTGAGGCTCTGGACCCACTGCTGGACCGTACTTTCCGACACATTGGACGGGAAGCGTTTACCTTCCAGCCAGTTGCCCGTACCAGCCATCTGCTGCAGCTGTCTGCCGCTGTCGCCGAGGCCGGAGCTGGCCGACGTGGCAAAGGGGATGACCGTCTTGCCACTGAAGTCATTGTGTTCGACGAAAGTATCTACCGGCCAGGCAGCGATCCCCCACCAGATAGGATATCCGATGAAGACCGTATCGTAGCCTTCCCAGTTGTCTGCCTTATCCTTGACCAGAGGGATGTCGCGCAGGCTGGCATCATCGTGTTCGCGATAGACGCGGCTGTCCCGGTTATTGTAGTCCAGATCCGCTTCCGTATAGTCCTGGGCCGGTTTCAGTTCCATAACGTCGCCGTTGGTCGCTTTGGCAATGTAATTGGCTACATTCTTGGTATGACCGCCAGCCGAATAATAGACGACCAGCGTCTTGCCATTGCCCTTGGCCGGGGCCTGGGCCGCCGCATCCGCCTTTTTTGAGGCGCTGGAAGACGCATCGGCGCCGTTCGTATTGCCACAGGCAGCCAGGCCCAGGACCATGAGACTGCTCAGGGCAAGCATTAAAACTTTCTTCATCATCTGCTTTTTACCTCCTGATTATTTCAAATAGAGACATTTACTCCCCGTAGACTTCCTTGGCATAGCCGAAGGCCGCCCAGGCCTTGGGCCAGCCGCTGTAAAAGGGGAGAAATCCGATTCCCGCCAGGACCATGAGCCCGGCCGCTAAGAAGTGCTTACGGAAGGGCATCATAATCGGCCTCCGCTACGGCTTCACACCATTCCGTACTCGTATCAGTCCCGTCGACTTCAATGGCCAGATGCTGGAAGGCACTGTCCTTGGCAGCACCGTGCCAATGCTTGACGTTGGCCGGGATGTGGACGACATCACCGGCGAGGAGGGCCTGGGCCGGTTTCCCCCATTCTTGATACCAGCCACGGCCGGCCGTGACTAACAGCATCTGACCGCCGCCCTGGCTGGCATGGTGGATGTGCCAATGATTGCGGCAGGCCGGTTCAAAAGTGACATTGCCGACGACGACCTGTTTTAGGGACAACATGTTCAAATAACTGGTGCCATCAAAATACTGGGCATAGTCGACGTTTTCTCCGCCCATGGCAAAGGGGCTCGTCTGCTTGATTTCTTCTAAAGTCATTTTCTTTCGTCTCCTCTTTTTCGTAACACATATAAGAAATAATCCAGCCGGTCCAGCTGAAGCTGTTTGTCATGAATAGCATCGAGCAAGTACCGGCGATGGCGCTGCAGGCACGACAACTGCTCTTCCTCGGGCAGGGCCTCATACTGTTCGATAAAAGCCGCCGAACAACCGGCATCGATCAAATTCTGCCAAACCTTCCCTTCCATCATCGACCTCCTCTCTCCTTGCTTACTACGCCTTTATCTTAACAGACGGCCAGGGGAATGTAAAACGCTTATATTTCATGTCTGGATATGTGTTTTTCGTATGGCAATGTAGGGGCCGTCCCAAAGGGCGGCCCGCGTGGCTCGTGGCTCGTGGCTAGGGGCTAGTGGCTCCTCCACGAAGGTTTATGCCATCATGCGAGATTCCTTTGGCTCTATAGTTTGTAGTACGGAGTTTGTAGTTTGTAGATGATGGCTTTAAAGTGAACGTACTCCCGCCTAGAGAGGCGGGAGCTTCCTGCTTCAACGAGAACAGCGCTACTGACTCCAAAGAGTTGCGGCGGCTTACACTCTCTCCACAGGCGTAGATTCCCGTGCGCCCCACGGTATTTTATGGATTACGTCAGGCAGATATCCGCCTGGCTTCTTCTCGGATATTTATGGCAGCGTTCTTATCGCGATTATGGTGACTGCCACATTTAGGGCAATCCCATTCCCTTACAGATAAGTCCTTGGTTTCGTGGTTCTGATATCCGCAAACATGGCACAGTTGGCTGCTTGGATACCACTTGTCTATCTTGATAAGCTGTTTGCCTTGCCAAGCCAACTTATATTCCAGCATGTTCGTGAACAGATTCCAGCCATTGTCAGCTACGGATTTGCCAAAACTGAACTTGCCACCCTTTTTCCGCTTTGCCATCGCTTTGACGCTAATATCCTCAATGCCAATGACATCATAGCGGTCTGCAAGGTAGCGAGCCTTCTTATGCAGGAAATCCTGCCGTTGATTGGCCACTTTCTCATGGAGAATAGCTACACGCAGCCTTTGTTTTTCTCTGTTATGACTTTCTTTCTGCTTTTGGGATAGCTTCCGCTGTGCCTTAGCCAATCTCTTCTCTGCCTTTCGCAGGAAATCGGGATACTTAGCCTCATCCTCATCGGAAGCCACATACAAGCCGTGCATCGCAAAATCCAGGCCCAGGAAGGTCTTCGGTATGACAGGGAGTATTTGGTTTTCATACTCCACCAGCATACTGATATAGTACTTTCCGGATGGCGTCTTGCTGATGGTTACGGTCTTTATGATACTGTTCTCCGGCAAGGGACGATGCTGGCATAGTTTCACCCAGCCGACTTTCGGCAGTTTCACCTTATGGCCCTCGATTCGGACAGAGCCTTTCTGGTTGTTCGTAGAATACGAAGCACAACAATTTTTCTTTGACTTGAAGCGCGGCTTGCCGAAATGCTGGCTGTCATTCCAAAAGTGGCTGTAGGCCTTATTCAGGTTCATTTGGGCATTGGCAAGGGCTAAACTATCTACTTCCTTTAACCAAGGGAATTCTTCCTTGTACTGCGCAGGCGTGTTATTCAGCTTTTGGCCGGTTTCCTTATAATAGTCAATGCGGTCACTCAGCATCTTGTTGTAGATGAATCGGACACACCCAAAGGTCTTGGCAAACATCATTTTCTGTGCCGTTGTCGGATAGATTCTGTATCGGTATGCCTTATTCACTATCATCACCTGCCTTGACTTTCTATATACTTTCACTCTTACTACTGATTATACTGCAAATCAACTTGTGAAGCTATTGTTTTTCTGATGGCATCGAGCCCTCAGAAAAACCTGCAATTCATCTCACCGCCTAAAGAGGCGGGAGACTTCTTGCAGAATCAGGTTAAAATAATATGAAAGGTATCATTTATCATGAATATGGGCTATACACGGGATTCACGCGGGCGCCCGATTATGGGCGCCCCTACAGCACGGGAGTAGCCACGTGTAAAAATCCGGCGCGCGACATCGCCGACAGGCGATGAGCCGCCTTCAGGCGCTCCTGCGCCCATACAATCCCGTGAACCTGGCGCTGCGAAGCAGCATCTGAATCCGAATGGGGGAGATGTGAGGAGCAACCCTTCCGCCTCTTCGAGGCACCTCCCCTATTAGGGGAGGATTTCCGGAATGCGAACGGCCGACTGCGGACTGCGGGCCGCCGGTTATGTCGGCCCCTACATCGATGAACGATTTCCCCTGTGGTATAATAATCTCAGCATGAGAAAGGGTGGTATCTATGAAACTGAAACACGGTATACTTACATTGTCTTTGGGATTGGCCATGGCTCTAGGCGGTTTTGCCGGCAGTCAGGCTTTTTTTAACAGTCCTTTAGCGGCAAACAGTCATTACCGGCCTGTGAATTTCGGCATGGGTTATGAAATGTACGTTGATTTGAGCTCTTTGGAAACCGTGAAGGATGACGGTCAGGGTTGGATTTTCAAGGTTAATCTCTTCCGGTCGCCAGAGGATTCGGGGAACATTGAAGGGACGTATACGCTGACTTATAAGATTGCCCACGGTCAGGCCTGGCTGTATAATGATTCGACGCACAGCTGGCAGGAAATCCCGATGCGTAAGAAGGAAATCAAGCACAATCAGATTGCCGATTTCGTCGCCGTCAATCTCTGTTACAAGCAGAAGACGGGCCAATATCTGAATGACGACTATGGCTATGCCAAGGGTATGGAGCGTTATTACAAGGGGGAGTAACGGCGGGAACGGCCCTTCGGGGACCGGCACTGCACCGCGGTGACTGCATCGGCATCGCAGCGCCGGCCACGCACGATGAAGGCCAGGATATTTCTGCGGCCGTAGCCAGGCTGGAACGGGCCGGTTATCGCGTCAAGATGACGCCGACGGTCACTGGGAATTATGGTTTCTTTTCCGGGACCGATGCGGACCGGGCCCGCGATATCAATGCCTTGTTCCACGACGATGACGTCAAGGCCATCCTCTGCCTCAATGGCGGCTACGGCTCGGCGCGTATCCTCGATAAGCTGGACTATGAATATATCGCGTCTCATCCCAAACTGGTCGTCGGCTTCAGCGATGTGACGGCCTTGCAGATTGCCCTCTGGGAAAAATGCCGCTTAGTCACAGCCAATGGACCGCTCATGGTCACCCTCGGCGGCTCCGATGCCTATACGGCAGGCCAGTTCTTCCAGGGCCTTACGACAGATGCATGGCGAGGCCCTCTGGCCCTGCCGGCCGGGCGGAAGCTGACGACCGTCGTTCCGGGACAGGCGGAAGGGCCGATCGTCGGCGGCAATCTGACGGTTCTCACATCCCTTGTCGGCACGCCTTATGCCCTCGACGGGACGGGCTGTATCCTGGTCCTGGAGGATACTGGCGAAGATGCTTACCGCATTGACCGCATGCTGAACCAGCTCTGGCAGAGCGGCCTTTTGTCCCGCGTCGCCGCCATCGCCTATGGCGATTTCACCGACTGCCCCAACGACCCAGGCGACTTCACGACGGACCAGGTCCTGGATTATTATGCCCATCTGGCCGGGAAACCCGCCATCAAAGGACTGCCCGTCGGCCATACCAGGGACAAGGCCTTCGTGCCTTACGGCGTCAAAGTCCGCCTCGATGCCGATAGGGAGGGCGCATCGCTTACCTTTATTGATGTTTGCGGTCTACGGCCGTTGTAATATATGCATGTCGAACATAAATCATCGCCTGAGTGCGATTTGTAGGGGCGCCACGCGGGGCGCCCGCTTCTGAACTAGGGGGGATGAACACTACTTGCCAGATGGGTTTACATGTAGTCCCTTTATTCATATAAAGGAGATGTATTCAATTGCAGGCGGGCTCGCCACGTGCGAGCCCCTACTAATATTCATGTAAAAAATCGTGCATAATTCTTGACAAAATATTAAAATGCATCTATAATGAATAAAAATTCAACAAATAGTCAGGGCACAGCCCATGTGATATAGGAGTGATGAAGTGTGAAAACGAAAGTATTCATTGATGGTCATGAAGGGACGACGGGCCTTCGGATTCATGAACGGCTCAGTACCCGCCAGGATATCGAATTGGTTCCCATTGCCGACGATGTCCGCAAGGATCCCGACGCCATCCGGGCCTGCATGAAACAGGCCGACATCGCCTTCCTTTGTCTCCCTGACGGTGCCGCAGCCGAAGCCGTAACCCTGGCTGAAGGTTGTGATGTCCGCCTCATCGACACGTCGACCGGGCGGCGGGTAGCACCGGGCTGGATCTATGGTTTCCCCGAATTATCGCCCCAGCAGGCCGCAGCCATTGCCAAGAGCGACCGCGTCGGCAATCCGGGTTGCCACGCCAGCGGCGCCATTTCCATTTTACAGCCCCTGACAGAAGCCGGCATCGTTCCGGCCGATTATCCGGTGACGGCTTTTTCCCTGACCGGGTACAGCGGCGGCGGCAAGAAGATGATTGCCCAGTACGAAGGCGACAAAGGGCAGGATTTATATGCACCGCGCCAGTACGGCCTGGTACAGCAGCACAAGCACCTGCCGGAAATCGTCACCATCTGCCATTTGACGCAGGAACCGGTCTTTACGCCTATCGTCGACGACTACTACAGTGGCATGGAAGTCATGATTCCTTTCTTCAGCCACTTGCTGGCGAAAAAGGTGACGGCTCACGACGTCTGGCAGGTTTTGGCCAGCCATTACGACGGCTGCCCCTTCGTCCACGTCCTTCCTTTTGGCGAAGACAAGGGCGGCTTCATCGCAGCCAATGATATGAGCGGCTACGACGATATGGAAATCCTGGTCACCGGCAATGGCCAGCGCATCATGGTCACGTCCTTGTTCGACAACCTCGGCAAAGGCGCTTCCGGTGCGGCTATCCAGAATATGAACCTCATGATGGGTATTGATCCCACGACGGGGCTGAATTTAAAGTATTAGATGAATCAGATGAAAGGTGGAGTCAGTATGAGTCAGGTTTATGATAGCCTCAGCGTACCGCAAGGATTTCAGGCTGCCGGTACGTACAGTGGATTATGCAGCAGCCGTGTGAAATTGGATGTCGCCATGATCGTAAGCCGACGCGACTGCTCCATCGTTACCGCCACGAGTCAGGGCCTGATGACTCAGTCCGGTAAGGTACTGCTCCTGCACAACGGTACGGCCCTTCCTGATGGGCCGCGGGGCCATGAGATTTCTCAGGAAGTCTGCCAGGCTGCCGGGAAATGCATGGATGAAGCGCCAGACGATATCGCCCTGGTCGCCAGCGGGGCCAAAGGCCAGTATTTCCGCCCGTCCCTGCTCATCCACAGCCTCAAGACGCTGACGGCAGGATTGGGGACCGACAGCCAGCCGCTGGAAGCGGTTCTGGATAATGCCGGCGACGTCACGGCCTATCAGGTAGCCTTGTCCAGTGGGACGCCCGGCTGTTCCCTGAGCGGTGTCGCCGCCGACGGCACGGCCGACAGCGACGGCTTATGTGTCATCATGACCGATGCCCAGGCCGGCAGTGCTGTCATCGAAGGCGCCCTGGCTCAGGCCAAGGCGGCCATCGATACGGAAAACTTTACGTTCATCGTCATGGCCAACGGCATGGCCGGCAGCAGCCCGTGCAGTCAGGAGGTACTGGCTGATGGACTGGAACAGTTATTGAAAAAATTAGGCTTCCAAAATTCCTTGAAGGCCTGCAGTTAATGGGGGAATCTATTGTAATGTTTAAACGAATCGAACTCGTCTCGGAAGATGTCAAATCCGTAACCAATGCCCAGAAGGCGCAGATCTTGATGAACGCCCTGCCGTACATCAAGAAATACAGCAACAAAATCGTCGTCGTCAAATACGGCGGCAATGCCATGATCAACGAAGACCTGAGGAAATCGGTCATGGGCGATATCGTCCTCTTGAACCTCATCGGCGTCAAGGTCGTCCTCGTCCACGGCGGCGGCCCGCACATCAAAGAGACGCTCAATAAATTGGGCATGGAATCGAAATTCCTCAACGGCCTGCGCGTCACCGATGCAGAAACGATGAAAGTCGTCCAGATGGTCCTGGCCGGTCAGGTCAACAAAGACCTGGTCAACCTCATCGGGACCATCGGCGGCAAAGCCATCGGCCTCTGCGGCATCGATGACCAGATGATCAAAGTCCAGAAACAGAGCGATGAACTGGGCTACGTCGGCCGCATTACCGACGTCGACGTTTCCATCATCAAAGATAACCTGGATAAAGGCTATATCCCGGTCATTTCGACCATTGGGACCGACACCAACGGCCAGGCTTATAACATCAACGCCGACACGGCAGCGGCCAAGATTGCCGGTGCCCTCAATGCAGAATGTATGCTGTCCATGACCAATATTGACGGCGTCCTCAAAGATAAGGACGAGCCCGATTCATTGCTCACGGAAATCACCCTCGACCAGGCGCGGCAGCTGGAAAACGACGGCATCATCGCCGGCGGCATGATTCCCAAAGTCCAGTGCTGCACCGATGCCATCAAGGCCGGCGTCAAGCGCGTGTTCATCATCAACGGCACGGTTCCCCATGCCATCCTCATCGAAATGCTCACCGAAGAAGGCCTGGGCACGATGTTCGTAGGACATTACTCTATCGGTAAATAAAGAAAGAAGGAATCCCCCAATGGCAGAAGATTATAAAACCCTTGATAAAGAATATATCGTTAATGTATACAACCGGGTCGGTGCTGTGTTGGACCACGGCAAAGGCGCTGTATTATATGATGTCGATGGCAAGAAATACATCGATCTCAGCGCCGGTATTGCTGTCAACATCTTCGGCGTCTGTGACGACGTATGGATTCATGCCGTCGAAACGCAGCTCCATAAATTGAGCCATATTTCCAACGTTTTCTTTACAGAACCTCAGACCGTCCTGGCTGAAAAACTCTGCCAGAAGACGGGCATGAAGAAGGTCTTCTTCTCGAACTCCGGTGCCGAAGCCAATGAATGTGCCATCAAGACGGCCCGCAAATATTCGCACGACAAATACGGTGACGGCCGCTATACCATCGTCACCTTGAAGAACAGCTTCCACGGCCGGACCATTGCCACCTTGACGGCGTGCGGCCAGGACTCGCTCCATGAAGACTTCGGGCCCTTCGTCGACGGCTTCGTCTATGCGGAACCTGATGATTTTGCCGATATGAAGCGGCTCTGCGAAGAAAATAACGTCTGCGCCATCATGATGGAAATGGTCCAGGGCGAAGGCGGCGTCCATCCCCTCGACAAAGAATATGTCCAGCAGGTCGCAGAATATGCGCATGCCCACGATATCCTGATCATCGTCGACGAAGTCCAGACCGGTAATGGCCGGACGGGCTATCTCTATTCCTACATGGGCTACGGCATCCAGCCCGATATCGTTTCGACGGCTAAAGCCATCGGCGGCGGCCTGCCCTTGGGGGCTACGATGTTCGCCGATTCGACACAGCATACCCTGACCGACCATACCCATGGTTCGACCTTCGGCGGCAACCCGATTTGTACGGCCGGTGGCATTTCCATCATCGACCGCCTCGACGACGCCCTCATGGAAGAAGTCCGGGAAAAAGGGAAATACATCAAAGAAGAACTGGAACAGTGCGAACACGTCGACCACGTATCCGGCATGGGTCTCATGATTGGCGTCACCCTCAAGAATAAAGCCCTCATGGACGTCGTAGAAGGCTGCGTCGACCACGGCGTCCTCGTCCTCACGGCCAACGGCCTCCTGCGCCTCCTGCCGCCGCTCAACATCCCCTGGGATGAATTGAAAGAAGCTATCAGCATCGTCAAGGAAGTCATCGATAAATAGAATATAGTTTGCAGTATCAAGTTTGTAGTGAAAAAGGCGCTGTCGCACATGCGACAGCGCCTTTTTGGCAGTCAGCGGCTAGCTGTTAGCCGTTCGCAAAAATACACGGCCCATGGCCGAACTGTAGGGGCTTCCCGTGGGAAGCCCGCCAGAGAGATTTCATAACAGCCCATTCGAGTATAATGGGTATGTTTTTACGAGCCACGAATAATGAACCACGGCCTTTCTCGCGGATTCAGATGCGGCGTTCTGCCGCGACAGACTCAAACTAACAACGACGCTTCGGGAAGCCCTCAGCGCGTAGCGGGCCGACCTTTAACCTCTCAGACCGCCTTTGGCGGCCAGCTCCCCTATAAAGGGAGCCTTGTGCGGCCCGCTGTGAGATTCGGTCACAGCTAATTCGAGTATAATGGTAAGTTTTTACGAACCACGAACAACGAGCCACGAGCCACTATTTTTTTACGAGCCGAGGGTCACTCGAGGCGATGTCGTCATTCTGAGTCTGTTGCCGCGAAGCGGCATTTGAGTCCGAGGCGGCATGCGAACTGCCAACTGCGACCGGCGGGGCCGTCAGGCCCTTATAACCGCAATTGGTAGCGGTATGGCCGTATTTCTTTATTTATCCACAGATATTCTTCAGGAATTTTTTTCAGATGATTGTAGACTGTGTTTTCGGAAATGTTTAGGGTTTCTATGATTTCTTTTACGGAAACGCCGATGTCGGAAAAGATAGCCGCTTGTAGCAGGATATCGCAAATCGCAGCGGTGGTTTTATTTTTCGTTGACAAGGACGGCGTTTGGGTGAGCTTTTCTTTGGCTTTTTGATAAGTTTGATATTTATGTTTGAGTGTATGGTGTGTGAAAAGCGTGGCCTGTTCGATGAATTTCAAGGTTCCTATGATGAAGGGCGTCAAATCTCCGCGATTGATGTCGGCATCGGTATGTGAAAACAGGTCGTAGTATCTTTTGCGGTATTTTTTGATTAAGATAGAAACTTGCAGGGCTATTGCGGGATGTAAATGCAATGCCAACAAATAAGACGTGATGAATCGCGCCATTCGGCCATTTCCATCATAGAAAGGATGGATGTAGCCAAAGAAATAGTGAAAGATAGCAACACGGATTAAATAAGGGATGGTCTTGTCATTCAGCACATCGAGGGCTGCGTCCATCATTTGAATGATAGCTGATTCCGGATAGACTCCTTGATGGATAGTTTTTTGTGCCGGTGAGACGATGTCGACACGATCCTTACGAAAGATTTTCCCATCAGGGAGATTTTTGGGGTCATCTCGTTTAATTTCATCGGCCAGAAAATCGTCGAAAAGCTGGCGGATATCCTGGCTGGTAGTTAAAGGGATGTATTCTTTTTGAATGATTTTGATGTATTTGTTGACGATGCTGCCCAGACGGTAAAATGACTGTTCCGATTCGGGGACGGAAAAAGCCGTCAAGATTTCTTTCCTCGTACTGCGCACGCCTTCGATGTCATTGGTCGATTTGATTTCATCAACTAGGGACGTATGCAAAAACTGCGAGATAGCGGCCGGTGGAACTTGATGTATAATGTCAAGACAGTCCATGACTTCGCTGGCAATTTTTTCCAAGGATAAGGCGATTTCTTCGGTATAGCAGAAAAAAGCAGGATGGCTTTGCCGACGATGATACTGTTTTATCGCCAAAGGCAAATGACGGCTAAAGGGGCTGTGAAACCGTTCCTGATATACTTTTTCCCATATTTGGCTGTCTTTGTAATAGAGTGAATACAGGGATTCATATTTCATGGCAGTTACCTCAAAAAAAGCGATTTTTGCTATCTCATGATTCTGAGACCTCAAAAAATGGAAATTTTGAGGTTTCACTTTTATTATACTCGGCAATTGATAATATGACCAGTATAGAGCTCAGGTCGCAGTTCGCAAAAAAATACACGGCCAACGGCCTTGTGCGTAGGGGGCGACCTTTAACCTCTCAGACCGCCTTTGGCGGCCAGCTCCCCTATAAAGGGAGCCTTGTGCGGCCCGCTGCGATATTTGGTCACAGCCGATCCGAGTATAATGGTAAGTTTTTACGAGCCACGAACAACGAGCCACTATTTTTTGACGAGCCAAGGGGCACTCGAGGCGATGTCGTCATTCTGAGTTTGTTGCCGCGTAGCGGCAGTTGAGTCCGAGGCGGCCTGCGACCGGCGGGGCCGTCAGGTCCCATATTCGATGAACGACGAACGACCTACGATGAACGGCTTTTTAGGCCCCAATGTACTATTTGCGAAATATTTTTCTTGCTATTCATGGGGGAATTGCGTACAATAGGGCTGTATTATAAAAATTACTGCAAAGGAAGAGGATAAGGAGAGAAAAATATGAAACATTTGAAGATAGCTTACAGCTTTGACGTACAGTATTATTTCGTTGACAGCGACCGGGAAATCGTGCCTGTTGAGCAGACGGATTTCACCGATGTGGCCGTAGCGGTCATTTCGGACCAGGATTTTGCCTACATCGACAAGATCGATGAAACGGGATTCGGTATTCCCATCATGGTCATCATGCCGGGCGGCGAGAAGATGCCGGACCAGTATATCGACAAGGTCGATGTCGTCTTTACGGAAGAAATGGTCAATAAGAGCCGCTGTATTTCGACGGCCGAACGCCTGGCCAGCCGCTATGAACATGCTGTGCTGCCGCCGTTTTTTGCCGACCTCGTCGATTACGTCAGTGAAAAGAATACGCCTTTTGACTGCCCGGGCCATCAGGACGGCCTGTTTTTCAATAAGCATCCGGCAGGACGCTATCTTTATGATTTCTATGGACCTCATATTTTTCAATCCGATATCTGTAATGCCGACGTGACCCTCGGTGATTTGCTCATCCACGAAGGGCCGGCTTTGGAAGCGCAGGATTTTGCAGCCGAAGTCTTCCATGCCGATAAGACCTATTTCGTCCTCAATGGCTCTTCGTCGTCCAATAAGGTCGTCACCAATGCCTTGCTGACGCCTGGCGACTTGGTCCTCTACGACCGCAACAATCACAAGTCCGTCGCTCTCGGGGCTCTCATCCAGGCCGGGGCGACGCCGGTCTATTTGGAAACGGCCCGCAATCCCTATGGCTTTATCGGCGGCATCGACGCCCACTGTTTCGATGAAACGTATCTGCGCCAGCTGGCAGCCGAACGGGCTCCGGAAAAAGCCAAGGCCAAGCGGCCTTTCCGCCTGGCTGTCATCCAGCTCGGCACTTATGACGGGACGCTGTACAATGCCCGCTACGTCGTCGACCGCATCGGCCATCTCTGCGACTACATCCTCTTTGATTCGGCCTGGGTCGGCTATGAACAGTTCATTCCCATGCTCAAGGATTGCTCGCCGCTGCTCCTCGATTTGCATGAAGACGATCCGGGCATCATGGTCGTCCAGTCGGTCCATAAGCAGCAGGCTGGTTTTTCTCAGGCTTCGCAGATCCACAAGAAGGACAACCATATCCATAACCAGCCCCGCTACTGCAACCACAAGACCTTCAACAATGCCTTTATGGCCAATGCGTCGACGAGTCCTTTTTATCCCATGTTCGCCACTATCGCTGTCAACGCCAAAATCCATGCCGGTGCGGCTGGCCGCAAGATGTGGATGGACTGCGTGAAAATGGGTATCGAAGCCCGCAAGGATATCCTGCGCCGCTGCCACTATATCCGGCCGTTCGTGGCACCGACGGTCTACGGCAAACCCTGGCAGGATGGCAATACAGATGACATGGCCAACGACCTGGCTTATTTCACCTTTGAACCGGATGCCAAGTGGCATGCTTTTGAAGGATACGGGCCGGGGCAATACCTCGTCGACCCCTGCAAATTGTTATTGACGACACCGGGCATCGACGCTGAATCGGGACAGTACGAAGATTTCGGTATCCATGCCAACATCCTGGCGACGTACCTTCGCGGTAACGGCGTCATCCCGGAAAAATGTGATTTGAATTCGATCCTCTTCCTGCTGACACCGGCTGAAAATAAGAATAAGATGCGCCTCCTCGTGTCCCAGCTGGTCCGTTTTGAACGCTTCGTCGACCACGATGTCCCCATGCAGGAAGTCCTCCTCGGCGTCTACAACTCACATCCGGACCGCTACGCCGGCTATACGATTCGCCAACTCTGTCAGGAAATGCATGATTTCTATAAGGCGCGGAACGTCAAGGACCTGCAGAAGAAACTCTTCCGTCGGGAATACTTGCCGGAATACGCCATGAATGCCCAGGATGCGCAATACGCTTTCATCCGCGGCCAGGGTGAGCTGGTGCCCCTCGATGAAATCGAAGGCCGCATCGCCCTCGAAGGCGCTCTGCCGTACCCGCCGGGCGTCCTCTGCGTCGTCCCGGGCGAACGCTGGTCCCATACGGCAGTCCAGTATTTCAAGGCCCTGGAAGAAGGCCTCAATGAATTGCCGGGCTTCGCCTCGGAAATCCAGGGCGTCTATCTGGAAAAAGAAGACGATGGACGCATCCACGCCTATGGGTATGTGCTGAAAGAGTGAAAAAAAGAGAGACTGTCGTATTAAGACAGCCTCTCTTTTTTTCACTGTAGGGGTCGCCACGTGGGCGACCCGCTAGAGATTTGGCAATGCATTCCCTGAACTTGAGACTCGCTAATGTTCTGGGACGGGCTTGCCACGTGCAAGCCCCTACTATAGAGGTGATGTACAAAGATTTCTATAACAATGTCTTTACGGCTTCGGCGATTTTTTTGGCGATGTACGGGTTATTCATGGTGTAGACGTGGATGCCGTCTACGCCGTTGGCCAGGAGGTCGGCGATCTGGTCGATGGCGTAGGCGATGCCGATGTCGCGCATGGATTCGGGAGTGTCACCGTATTTTGCAATGGCCCGCTGGAATTTGATGGGGAGCGTGGCGCCGCACATGGTGACCATGCGTTCGATTTGAGCTTTATTGGTGACGGGCATGATGCCGGCTTCGATGGGGACGTTGATGCCGGCGATTTCACAGCGTTCGAGGAAGCGGTAGAAAAGGGCGTTGTCGAAGAATAGCTGAGAAATGAGCTCGCTGGCACCGGCGTCGACTTTGGTCTTCAAGTTGCGGATGTCGGCAGCCAGGGTCTTGGCTTCGGTATGGCCTTCGGGATAGCAGGCGCCGATGACGTTGAAGTCCGGTTCCTTTTCTTTGATGAAGGCTACGAGGTCGCTGGCATGTTCAAAGACGTGAGCCCGTTCGCGGCCCGGTACTTCGTCGCCGCGCAGGGCCAGGATGTTTTCGATGCCCGCTTCTTTCAATTCTTTCAGGTTCTGCATGGCTGCTTCTTCCGTGAGGTAGATGCAGGGCATATGGGCCGCCGTTTCGCAGCCTAACTGCTTGATGTACGTAGCGACTTCGACGGTACGGTTGCCGCCCGTGCCGCCGGCGCCGCAGGTGACGCTGATGAAGTCAGGATGGAGCTGGCTCAGCTCGTCCAGGGTCGGATAGACCGTTTCGACGGGAATGTCCCGTTTCGGTGGAAAGACTTCAAAAGAAAAGACCGTTTTTTTGGCAAAAAGCTCATTCGTATGCATGTATATGAATTCCCCCTCAATATCAAACGTCAAACATCCAACTTTTATTAGAAGCTCGGCAGGATTGCGCCCTGGTATTTGTCTTCAATGAATTTCTTGACTTCCGGAGACTGGAGGGCTTTGACGAGTTTCTGGATTTCCGGACGATTTTCATCGCCTTCACGGATGACGAGGACGTTGGCGTACGGCGAATCCTTCGGTTCCAGGAAGAGAGCGTCTTTCAGCGGATTGAGGCCGGCTTCCATAGCGAAGTTGGTGTTGATCAAAGCGATGTCCACGTCATCGATGGAACGGGGAATCTGAGCGGCTTCGAGTTCGACGAACTGGAGATGCTTGTCGTTCTTTTCGACATCCTGTACGGTCGATGTGATGTTACCGCCGTCTTTCAAGCCGATGAGACCGGCACTCTGCAGGATGAGGAGGGCGCGACCGCCGTTGGTCGGGTCATTAGGAATGGCGACTTTAGCACCATCCGGCAGGTCTTTCAAATCCTTGATTTTGTGGGAATAAATGCCCATCGGTTCGACGTGGATCTTGGCGATGGCTTTCAGTTTCGTGCCGTGTTCGTTGTTGAATTTGTCGAGGTACGGCGAATGCTGGAAGAAGTTGGCGTCCAGTTCTTTGTCGTTCAGGGCCAGGTTCGGTTTGACGTAATCCGTGAATTCGACGACTTTCAAGTCGACGCCTTCCTTGGCCAGGAGCGGCTTGATTTCGTTGAGGATTTCGCCGTGCGGTACGGGCGTAGCGCCGACGGTGACCGTCGTGTTCTTGGAAGACGAGCCGCTGGAAGCGGAATCACTGCCGCAGCCGGCAGCCAGGAAAGCGACGGCCAGCAGGGCCGAAGCGGCGAGAAGCGAGAGTTTCTTGAGATTTTTCATGAAGATTCCTCCTAACAAAATATAGAATAATATAGACTATCCTGTTCCGTCATTTTATCCATAAAAAAGACCTCTTTCCGAAAGAGAAAGAGGTTGATTGCTGATTCTTTATCTCTCGGAATAATCCGCAGGAATTAGCACCGTCATCGTCGGTTGCCGGGTTTCATAGGGCCAGTCCCTCCACCACTCTGGATAAATGTCGTCTAAAGTTGTCTTGATTCTTAGTTTATCATGGATGGGCGATTTGTCAAGAGGCCAGGCAGGTCATTGACAAAACTATACTGAAAGCGTATCATTTAGGCACAATCTTAAGAGGGGGTATCATTGATGATTCAATGGAAAGTTCCGGCAGCAGCGACAAGGAAATCAAGATCGGGGCCACAGCCGGTCCGCATGCCGAAGTCGTCGAAGCCGTAGCCAAGGAAGCGGAAAAGCAGGGGATTCACAGTGAACGTACTCCCGCCTATAGAGGCGGGAGCTTCCTGCTTCAACGAGAACAGCG
>OJSK01001302.1_pt1 | contig 20413 bp, 15 predicted proteins | sample 1599461 | NCBI WGS metagenome assembly OJSK01 (sample SAMN04168658, study PRJEB22393) | human gut metagenome | biome: human gut microbiome; feature: stool | host: Homo sapiens | collected 2014-03-24 | reverse complement strand
CCCACAAATTGTGACGCACATCTTGCAGAAAGCCTTTTTCAGACACGCTCTAGCAGGAAATGATCCTGCGGGAATATTACAATAATTTATCAGGAGGTATTTTATTATGGCAAAGAGCAGATTAGTTGGCAGCTATCCGGTAATTGGTATCAGACCTACTATCGATGGTCGTAGAGGAGCACTGGATGTTCGTGGATCTCTGGAAGATCAGACAATGAATATGGCGAAATCAGCTGCTAAATTATTTGAAGAGAATTTAAGATATTCCAACGGTGAACCGGTTAAAGTTGTAATCGCTGATACAACCATCGGACGTGTTGGCGAGAGCGCTGCATGTGCAGATAAATTCCGTAAAGAAGGCGTAGATATCACTCTTACAGTTACACCATGCTGGTGCTACGGTGCTGAGACAATGGATATGGATCCACAGACGATCAAAGCTGTATGGGGATTCAACGGAACAGAAAGACCTGGTGCTGTATACCTTGCATCTGTACTTGCAACACATGCACAGAAAGGACTTCCGGCATTCGGTATCTATGGACATGATGTTCAGGAAGCTGATGACACATCTATTCCGGAAGACGTTAAAGAAAAACTGTTAAGATTCGGCCGCGCAGCAGTTGCAGCAGCATCCATGAGAGGAAAATCCTATCTGCAGATCGGTTCTGTAACAATGGGTATCGGCGGATCTATCATTGATTCCGATTTCATCGAATCTTATCTTGGAATGAGAGTTGAGTCTGTTGATGAGGTAGAGATCATCCGTCGTATGACAGAGGGTATCTACGATCACGAAGAGTTTGAGAAAGCTCTCAAATGGGCAAAAGAGACCTGCAAGATCGGCTGGGACAAGAACCCGGAAGAGCTTCAGTTCTCACCAGAGAAGAAAGAGGAGCAGTTCGAGTTTGTTGTTAAGATGGCAGTTATCATCAAAGAACTGATGAACGGCTGTGACAACCTTGATCCTAAATTCTCTGAAGAAGCAATTGGACACAATGCTCTGGCAGCCGGTTTCCAGGGACAGAGACAGTGGACAGATTTCTATCCGAACGGTGACTTTGCAGAAGCTATGCTGAACACCTCCTTTGACTGGAACGGAGCACGTGAACCATACATCCTGGCTACAGAGAACGATGTTCTTAACGGACTTGGAATGCTGTTCATGAAACTTCTTACAAACAGAGCACAGATTTTCGCTGACGTTCGTACATACTGGAGCCCGGAGGCTGTTAAGAAAGCTACAGGATATGACCTTGAGGGCGTAGCAAAAGAAGCCGGCGGTTTCCTTCACCTGATCAACTCCGGTGCTGCCTGCCTTGATGCTAACGGAGAAGCGAAAGAAGCTGATGGAACAGCTGTTATGAAACAGTGGTGGGATATCACAGAAGAAGACCAGAAAGCAATCATGGAAAACACAGAATGGTGTATGGCTGACAACGGATATTTCCGTGGAGGCGGATACTCCAGCCGTTATGAAACACGTGCCCAGATGCCTGCAACAATGATCCGCCTGAACCTTGTAAAAGGACTTGGACCGGTTCTGCAGATCGCTGAAGGATGGACAGTAGCTCTTCCTGAAGAAGTATCTGACAAGCTGTGGAAACGTACAGACTATACATGGCCATGTACATGGTTTGCTCCAAGATGCGATGGCAAAGAAGGACCGTTCAAGACAGCTTATGATGTAATGAACAACTGGGGTGCAAACCATGGAGCAATCTCCTACGGACACATTGGTGCAGATCTTATCACAATGTGCTCTATGCTGAGAATTCCTGTATCCATGCACAATGTTCCTGAGAAAGATATCTATCGTCCGGCAGCATGGAATGCATTTGGAATGGATAAAGAAGGTGCAGATTTCAGAGCATGCAAGAATTATGGACCTCTTTACAAATAATAAATAAAACCGATATGTAAGAATGTATATCGGCCGCCCGGAGTTGGAGATGATCTGACTTTGGGCGGCTGTTTGTATCAGGGGGAATCAAAAAAAACAAACTGATATCTGTGTGTACAGATACCAGCCTGTTGTATATATATGTATGTGTGATGTGTGTATAATGTGTAAAAATGATATTTGGCATGAATATGCCAAAATCCCGAGACATACAAGTCAAAATTCCATTGCCGCAGGCAATCTGGAATGAATTTTGGCTACGTTACTGTGAACAGTAACGAAAAGATAAAGCAAAATCAGTTGTTGATTACAACACCTTTCTGAAGCATTATATTTGCATACAGAGCTTTTTCGCTTGTGGAAATAATGCAATATGCAGTTTTGGCTTCTTCATAGAAAGCGAAACGTTCAATATTTCCAACCGCTTTATCGCCGCGCTCGTCATATTTTGCAACGATTTCTTTATATGTATCCCAGATTGGTGTTTCTACATTATCGCCAGGCATAACTTCCATGAGATTTACAGGATGCTCTACATAAGTATCCAGTGGAAACAGTTTGAGGATCGCATCCAGAATTTCCGGTACACCATGTCCGTCACAGCGGATAGTGATGGCATTCTTTCCCATAGATTCAACAGGGAAGTTACCGTCTGCGATAACAAGACGATCGCTGTGTCCCATTTCACATAAAACTTTTAATAATTCCGGTGATAAAATTTCAGGAATTCCCTTTAACATAATTTGTATTCTCCTTTCAAAATTCTGAAAATCATTGTAAACAGTTTAATGAAAAAAATCAGATTATTCAAGGCAATATTTTACGCAAAAAGAGTAAATTTTTATAGTTTACAGCGGAGGAAACAGTAACACACGGAGTTGTATGAAATGCACAAAAATATATTGAAAAAATTGAAAAAATAGTATAAATATGCTATTATCATTATAGTGAATCACGCAGATATTCGAAACCTGCTTTACTGTTCGCTTATAACTGAATAGCTGCTTTGCGGAGGTTTTACCTGATTCAGTTAAATAAGTAAAAGGAAGTAGTAATTTTTATTGGGTTATCAGGCAGGGGATGATGCCTGATCTTATGGGGGATAAAATTTAATATGTACAAAATATTATTGGTAGACGACGAAATTCTGGTCAGGGATGCAATCAGGGAGAACATTGACTGGAAAAGCCTGGACTGTGAGCTTGTGGGGGATTGTGAGAATGGCAGACAGGCAGTGGAATTTGTGCAGAGCCACAAGGTGGATGTTGTTTTGACAGATATCTGTATGCCTTATATGGATGGTATGGAACTGAGCGAGTTTCTTCATGATAATTATCCGGATATTCTTATTGTTATATTCAGCGGTTTTGGGGAATTTGAATATGCGAAGAAAGCAATCCGTTATAATGTAAGTGAATATATGCTCAAACCTGTCACAGCAATGGAACTGACAAAAGTGCTCCGGAATATGAAAGAAAAGCTGGATTCCAGAAAAAAAGAACAGAAAAAAATGGAATCCCTGTCGCAGACTTCAAAGGATTATCACAAGAATGTGGATGTCATCCGGTCGAAAGCACTGGAGACTCTTGTAAATTGTACAAGAGATGTACAGGTAAGTCTTCTGGAACTGAAAAAGCTGGGGATCAGCTTTGACTGTTCGAGCTACAGAGTAGCTGTTTTTGATATGGACACTTACTCAGAAATGTATCAGGTAGATATGCATAAACAGCAGGAAAGCGCACTGATGTCCTTTGTACTTTTTAATATAAGCAATGAAATTGTGACCAGAGAGAACGCAGGTGTTGCTTATCAGGAAGGCAGCAATCGGGTATGCATTATATTTACAGGATGCAGATCCAGAGAATTCGGAGACAAAATACATAGTATCTGTCAGGAAATCCAGCAGAAAGTAAAAGAAGTGATCGGGATTGAAACTTCTATAGGAATCGGAAGCTGGGTGAGATCACCTCAGGAACTGGTCTATTCCTATAAGCTTGCTGAGAAAGCCATTGGCTATCGGTATCTGCTGGGAGGCAGCCTCCTTTTGGATATGGAAGAAAAGAAAACGGACAACAGTATTAATCTTATAAAATCTCTGGAAACACTGACAGAAGAGATAAAGGTTGGAAACAGGCAGAAAGTGACAGAAATCCTGGAGCAGATCGAGCATGAGATCAAAGGGGCACTGGTGGAGAAAAGCTATGCCTGCATTTATCTTCAGCAGGTGATACGTGCCATCGGAAATACCTGCCAGTCCCTGAGTGATGATCCGGAAAAGATCATTGCTCAGAGAGAGAAGCTTCTAAAAGAAGTTTCTCAGGCAAAAACCTTTGATAAAGCAGCGACATTGGTGAAGGAGTACGTTGACGGTGTGTTTGAATCACTTCAGGATCTGAATAGTTCCAGCGGCCAGAGGCAGGGAATGATGGCTATGGATTATATCCGGAAAAATTATATGGATCCGGATCTGAGTCTGAACAGTATCTGTTCTTATCTGAATATCAGTACCAGCTATTTCAGTACTATTTTTAAGGAGATGACAGGGGAAACATTTGTCGAATCACTTACCAGGATAAGAATGGAGAAGGCAAAGGAACTTCTGGAGAATACAACGCTGAAGAATTATGAGATTGCGGAAAAAGTAGGATTTTCAGATCCACACTATTTCGGAATTTCATTTAAGAAGATGACAGGAAAAACACCTACCGAATATGCAAGGGAGAAACGCCGATGAAGATTTCTTCAAAATTTAAGAGTATTCAGAGTTCTATTTTCTGTGCGGTGTCGATCCTGGTATTAAGTGCTGTGCTGGTTGTGACAGTGGTATCCCTGAGATATACGAATTCATCTATTTATGAAAATTCTGTCATGTATACACAGACGATCATCAAACAGCTGAATCAGAATATAGATTCGTATATCAGTTATATGGATAATATTGCGTCAGTGATCGCGCAAAGCGGTGATGCTTATAAATATCTGTACAGTGAAAAAGGATATGGAGCCACAAAGGATGAAAATTACAGTGAATACAGACAGCGTCTTGTGGAACAGTTTAAAACGATCCTGAAGGGCAGGGCGGATATCAGAAATATCGGGATTGTCAGAGAGGATAAGAACTCTCCATCTCTGTTTGACAATGGATTATCTGTGAGAAATACATATGTAGATCTTAATACACAGCCATGGTATGCAGATGCAGTCGGAAAATATGACCGGTATAATCTGACATCATCTCATGTGCAGAATGTGATAAAGGGAGAAAGACCATGGGTCATCACACTCAGCAGAGGAATCCGCAATTATACAGGAACAGAAGCAGAGGATGGAGTAGTTTTTCTGGATCTGAATTACAGTGCGATCAGTGAACTCTGTGCACAGAGCAGCATGGGAGATAAAGGATATGTTTTTATTCTTGATCAGAATGGAAATATCGTTTATCATCCACAACAGCAGCAGTTATATAATGAACTGCAGACAGAGAACATTTCACTTGTTATGAATGCAAAATCAGATATTGTTACTGTCGGAAAGGGAGATGACGAGAAAATTTATGCACTGTCCCATTCTGATATCACAGGATGGACTATTGTGGGATGCATGAATATGTCTGAACTTTTACGAAACAGCAGACAGACAAGAAGTATTTATGTGCTGGTAGCAGTGGGGCTGATCATAGTTGCTCTTCTGATATCCAGCCTGATTGCCAGAAATATTACGCTGCCGATCCAGAAGCTTCGCGATTCCATGAAAAGTGTGCAGAAAGGAAATTTTGATATTGAAGATATAGAGGTGATTTCCGACAATGAAATAGGAAGTCTTACCAGATCTTTTAATGTGATGACGCACAGGATACGGGAATTAATGGAGCAGAATGTAAAGGAGCAGGAGCAGAAGAGAAAAATAGAACTGAAAGCCCTGCAGTCGCAGATCAATCCACATTTTCTGTATAATACGCTGGATTCTATTATCTGGATGGCTGAAGGAAAGAAGAATGAGGAAGTGGTGATAATGACGGCTTCTCTGGCGCGACTGCTCAGACAGAGTATCAGCAATGAGGATGAGCTTGTAACAGTCGGACAGGAGATTGAATATGTCAGAAGTTACCTCACGATCCAGAAGATGCGCTACAAGGATAAGCTGGAATTTGAGATAAAGGCAGATCCATCCATTACACAGGTACCTATCATTCGTCTGGTATTGCAGCCGCTCGTGGAGAATGCAATTTATCATGGCTTAAAATATAAAGACAGTAAAGGACTGTTGACAGTACATGGATATATGAAAGGTGAGAATGCAGTAATCGATATTACGGACGATGGTGTGGGAATGGATGAGGAAACCCTGAAACATATTTATGATAAGCATAAGGTGAATTACCGTTCCAATGGAGTTGGGGTGTACAATGTGCAGCAGCGTCTGGTTTTATATTATGGAAAAGATTATGGCATTATCTATCACAGTGAAAAAGGAAAGGGAACCACAGCATCTGTTGTAATTCCCGGAATACAGGAGGAATCCCATGAAAAGTCATAAAAAAGAGATTATAACAGTTGCAATCCTTATGGCGGCAGCAGTGGTGATTTTTGCCGGAATCCTGAAACCGGAGGCAACACAGACAAAAAAATGCTCCCTCATTTATATTCCAAAGATCAGGGATAATACCAATGATTTCTGGACTTCGGTAATATCCGGCTGTAAGATGGCGGCAGAGGAATATGAATCTGACCTTGAAATCCTGGCTCCGGATAAAGAAGAGAATATAGAAGAACAGAATAAACTTCTGAAAAAGGCCATTGAGCAGAAACCGGATGCGATTCTGTTTTCTCCTTCCAGCATGGATGCATCAGATGAACTTCTGAAGGAAGCAAAAGAAAAAGGAATCCGTATTACCTATATTGATTCCTATACAAAAGAAGAATTGCAGGATCTCACAGTTGCCACAGATAATGTGAATGCAGGCAGGAGGTTAGGAGAGTATGCCAGAAAATTAATCGATAAAGATTCAAAGATAGCCATTGTCAGCCATGTAAAAGGTGTTTCCACGGCTGTGGAGAGAGAACAGGGATTCAGGGAAGGTCTTGGTGACTATGCTGATAACATAGTAGATATTGTCTATTGTAACTCACTCTATGAGAAATCCTATGAACTGGCGCAGGAACTGATGAGGAAATATCCGGATCTGGAACTGATTGCAGGAATGAACGAATATTCTGCAGTTGGTGTGGGAAGAGCAGTCAGTGATGCAGGAGCGAAAGATAAGATCGCAGTAGTTGGTGTGGACTGTTCTCAGGAGGCCATCAATCTTATGGAAATGGGCGTTTATAAGGGAATTATTGTGCAGAAAGCATTCCGGATGGGGTATATCGGAGTGGAAGAAACCATTCATATGCTTAACGGGGATGCAGTAGAGAAGAATATTGATTCAGGATGCGAGCTGGTTACGCCGGAGAATATGTATAACAGTGATATTGAACGGCTGATCTTCCCGTTTAGCTGACTGACGCGTTGAAACGACTGCGTAATATAAGGATAAAAGAAGCAAAAAGGTTAAATATTTCCGGATGAAAAAAAGGAAATATTTAACCTTTTTTTGGAAGATATTTCATTACAATTATCCGACAGGTAAGGTAAGATATAGACAACAAAGAGAGATACGAAATAACGTAAGGAGGGTGAAAAACTTGGAAAAGTTGAAACAAAATCCAATTGTGAAGAAACTCGGTCTGAACAGAATCCTGTTAGCATGTATTCTGGTTCTTATGTTCGTAGTCTTCAAAGTAGTTCTGGGAAGTAAGTTCCCTGTAGGTGACAGTATCAAATCTACTTTGAACTATGTATACTTCCTGGGCTTTCTGTCACTTGGAGTAACATTTGTAATTGCCACTGGAGGAATCGATTTCTCCATTGGACCGGTAATGTTCTGCTGTGCCCTGATCTCAGGTTACTGCATGACATCTTATCATGTACCTTGTGCAGCAGCAATGGTGATCTGTATCCTGATCGGATTTGCATTTGGCGTGTTTAATGGCTGGATGGTATCTTATATGTCAGTTCCGCCATTTATCATTTCCATGGCATCTATGAACATTGCAAAAGGTATTGCATCTGTATTTACAAAGACACAGTCCGTCAGCTGGCCGCTGGGAAGTGATCCTGTAAACGGATGGTTCAGAAATCTTATCTCCTATAAGGGATTCCCTGTAGGACTTGTGATTTTCCTGGCAGCAGCAGTGATCTGTGGGATTATTCTTTATAACACAAAACCGGGACGTTATATCCTTTGTCTTGGTTCTAACAGCGAAGCAGTAAGACTCAGCGGTGTTAATACAAAAAAATGGAGAATGCTTGCTTATGTGATCTGCGGTGTTCTTGTAGGAATCGGAGCAATTTTCTTTGTTGGCGCTTATACAACTGTTCAGCCTGGATACGGCGATCAGTACAACAATGAAGCGATTGCAGGCTGTGTAATGGGTGGTACATCCATGGTTGGCGGACTTGCTTCTATCGGCGGTACAGTCATCGGTGTATTTATCATTTCTCTTCTTCAGCAGGGTATCATGGCATTTGGTCTTGGTAAAGGTCAGCAGATGATCATCACAGGACTTATCGTAATTGTAGCAGTTTATGTCGACGTTTCTGCAAGACGTAGAAAGAACTGATCGGAAGGGAGGATGTAACAATGGGTGAAGTTATTTTGACTATGAAGGACATTGATAAGTCCTTTCCTGGAGTTCATGCTCTGGATCACGTTAATTTTGAAGTGAAACGCGGCGAAGTACATGCTCTTATGGGAGAAAACGGTGCCGGAAAGTCTACATTGATGAAAGTTCTTACCGGTATTTATCAGAAAGATTCAGGATCCATTACCTATAAAGGAAAGGAAACTGAATTCCATAACACAAGAGAAGCGCAGGATGCAGGTGTTGTAATCGTGCATCAGGAGCTGAACATGGTAGGTGATCTTACCGTAGCTCAGAATATTTTTATCGGACGTGAACCAAAGAAAGGGTTCAGCATTGATGATAAGAAAATGATCGAAGATTCCAAAAAACTCTTTCAGGAACTGAACATTGAAATCAATCCAAAAGAAAAGATGAACAATCTTACCGTCGGAAAACAGCAGATGTGTGAGATCGCAAAGGCTATTTCCCACAAAGCAGAGGTTATTATCTTTGATGAGCCGTCAGCAGCACTGACAGAGAAAGAGATTGCAGACTTATTCGAGATTATCCGTGATCTTCGTAAGAAAGGTCTTGGAATCGTTTATATTTCCCACCGTATGGATGAGATCAAAACGATCACTGACAGAGTAACAGTCATGCGAGATGGTGGTTATGTAGGAACTCTGATCACAGCAGACAGTACAAAAGAAGACATCATCAATATGATGGTTGGACGTGTTATTTACGAGGATCCAAAAGAACACAGCATGGTTGCACCAGATGCGCCGGTTGTTCTTAAGGTAGAGAACCTGAATGCAGGTAAGATGGTTCAGAATGTAAGCTTTGAACTTCGCAAAGGTGAGATCCTTGGTTTCTCAGGACTGATGGGAGCCGGACGTACTGAGACAGCAAGAGCACTGTTTGGTGCTGACCCGAAACAGAGTGGAAAGATCTCTATAAGGGGAAAAGACGGACAGCTTCGCGAGGTAACTATCAACAGTCCTCAGGATGCAGTTAAATATGGTATTGGTTATCTGTCAGAGGACAGAAGAAGATATGGTTGTGTCGTACAGAAATCTGTAACAGAGAATACTACGCTGGCAACCATGGAAGAATTTACCAGTGGTATCTTCATTAATAAATCAAAAGAAAAAGAAGTTTCAGAGAAATACGTTAAAGAGCTGGCAACCAAAACTCCAAACTGCGAGCAGCTGGTAGTCAATCTTTCCGGTGGTAACCAGCAGAAGGTCGTTATCGCAAAATGGCTGACACGAGACAGTGAGATTCTTATTTTTGATGAGCCGACCAGAGGTATTGATGTTGGTGCCAAGAATGAAATTTACAAGTTAATGAACAGACTGGCTGCAGAAGGTAAATCTATTATCATGATTTCTTCTGAAATGACAGAAGTTCTCCGTATGAGTGACCGCATTATCGTTATGTGTGAAGGCAAGATTACAGGAAATATTGATATTTCCGAAGCTACACAGGAACACATTATGAATCATGCAACACGGAACATCAATTAAGGAGGAAAGTCATGACTAAGAAGAAAAAAAGTATTTTAAGTGATCAGAGATTTATTGTATTACTGGTTATTATTGTACTGTTTGCAATTTTCTCCTTTAAGAGCAGGGAGTTCAGACAGTATACCACAATCCTGAGTATGCTGGATTTCTCATATTATGATCTTCTGATGGCAATCGGTGTTACATTCCCTCTTATTACAGGAGGTGTAGACCTGTCAATCGGAACCGGTATGGTATGTTACGCATTGATCGCAGGATCTCTGGTAAGAAATAATAATCTTCCGGTTGTACTTGCAATGTTACTTTGCATTGTACTTGGAATTATTGTAGGAGCAGCAAATGGTGTGCTGATCGGTATTATGAACCTGCCGCCATTCCTTGCAACACTTTGTACCTGTATGATTACCCGAGGTGCAGGATCCCTGTGCAGTGCTACTCCCTGGCCGGGACTTACACAGGAGGGTGGATGGTTCCATTCAATCTTTAAGATTACAGTTGGAACAGGAAGAAGTGCTTCCCGTTATCCTATCGGTTTCTTATGGATGATCATTCTGGTCCTTGTAATGGAATATGTTCTGAATCATACAAAATTCGGTCGTTATACGATCGCGATCGGTTCCAATAAAGAAGCAGCAGCTCTTTCGGGAATCAACGTTAAATTCTATCATGTTATGGTATATGTAGTATGTGGACTCTTCACCGGTCTTGCAGCTATCGCATATGCGGCAGTTACGCCAACTGTACAGCCTGGTACCGGTGCAGGACTTGAGATGGATGCCATCGGTGGTGTATTCGTAGGTGGTGTTGCAGCAACAGGTGGTTATGGATCAGTAATCGGTACATTGGCCGGTATCTTCGTTATCATGCTTCTGAAAACCGGTCTTCCATATATCGGACTGCAGGCAAACTGGCAGCAGATCATTACCGGTGCAGTTCTTATCATCGCAGTACTGATCGATATCATGAAAGAAAAGAAAGCAGCAGCAAAATAATTTTCAAAACTGAATAAAGAAAAATGCATCTTACGACAGATGCAAAACAGCAGGATATGAAACAACGGAGGGCTTCCAGGGGATGTTCGGCGACAGTATTGTCATATGTGTATTTTGGGGAAGGCGGAACGAGAGAGGAAGTCTCCGGGGTATCATTTATAAAAAACTATATTAAATGTGTATTTAAAAGGAGGAAATTTTAAATGAAAGCAAAAAAAGTGATCGCATTAGTTATGTGTGCAGCAATGGTAGCAGGAATGTCCGCATCAAGCGTTATGGCAGCCGATATGCCGGAACAGTTCAAAGATCTGAAAGCTAATGAAGCTTATGATTTCCCGATGATGGTTAAATCTTTCCAGTCTACATACTGGGATGCAGCTCAGGAAGGTATGAAGAAAGCTGCTGATGAACTTGGTGTTACATACAAAGCACAGGGACCAAACAGTGAATCTGATATCGCTGACCAGGTTAACATGATCAACACAGCAATCGCTGCAAAGCCGGCCGGATTAGGTCTTGCTGCATGTGATACATCTTCTGTTCTTGATGCACTTCAGGAATGTGCTGACAAAGGAATCCCGGTAGTAACATTTGATACAGGTATCGCTGATGCTCCGGAAGGATCTGTAGTATGTGAAGTTTGTACAGATAACACACAGGCTGGTTCTGTTGCAGCTGAAAACATGTATAATTCAATCAAAGATGTTATAGCTAATGCAGATGGACAGGTTATCATCGGTGAAGTTAACCAGGATGCCACAGGTCAGAACATCCAGCAGCGTGGTGGCGGATTCATTGACAAAATGATCGAACTTATTCAGGCTGACGGAAAAACAGTTGCAGTTAAAGGTAACGAGTTCTATGTAAACGCAGCTAAAGGTGCAGATGCAAAAGAAGCAGACGCAGACGTTGTTATCCAGGTCGCTGTTCCTGCACAGACAACTGTAGAGCTTTGCTCAACAGAGGCTCAGGCAATCCTTTCTCAGGAAAACTGCATCGCTATCTTCGGTTCCAACCAGACAGCAGCAGAAGGTGTTCTTGCAGCTAATGCTAACCTGAACGTTCTTGGTTCTGACGCAGGAGCAGGCGATGTTATCGGTGTTGGTTTCGATGCTGGTTCTATCATTAAAGCCGCTGTACAGGATGGAACATTCATCGGTGCTGTTACACAGTCTCCTCTGATGATGGGTTACTATGCAATCTACGCTCTGACAGCAGCAGCTAACGGACAGGAACTTGAAGATGTTCCTACAGATGGATACTGGTATGATTCCACAAACATGGACAGCGAAGAAATCGCTCCTAACCTTTATGACTAATCGATAAGTAAATATCGAGAGGAAATGAATCCTTAGAATTAAGTATTAATTATTAATACAAATACAGACGCCGCACTGCCGTATGGCAAGTGCGGCGTTGTTGTTCAAACAATAAAACAATGATTGGAAATGATGATTTTATTAAGTTGTAAAGATACTTATTTCGACGATAGATTTCAAAATAGCAAATAAGGACACTTTTTCAGACAAACAAGGTTCTTATTTTGGGGAGTAAGTTGAGATAAAATAAAATCATCAGATATGAAGAGCGTATAAATTCATATATTGAGGAGGTTTTGCAATGGCAGCATATTATTTAGCAGTAGATATCGGAGCATCCAGCGGACGTCACATCATTGGACATATGGAAAACGGAAAAATGGTTCTGGAAGAAATTTATCGTTTTGAGAATGGAATGGTAAAGAAAGACGGAGAACTCTGCTGGGAATTTGACCGTCTTTTCAAAGAGGTAGTAAATGGTCTGAAGAAATGTAAAGAAATCGGCAAGATTCCGGTAAGTATGGGCGTGGACACATGGGGCGTTGACTTCGTACTTCTGGACAAAAATGACAATGTTCTTGGAAATACAGTAGGATATCGTGACCACCGTACAGAGGGAATGGATAAAGAAGTTTATAAGGCAATTTCCCTGAAAGATCTCTATGCAAGAACAGGTATCCAGAAAGCTGATTATAATACGATCTATCAGCTGATGGCAGTGAAAAAGAAACATCCGGAATATCTGGAACAGGCGGAGACACTTCTTCATGTGCCGGATTACTTCCATTTCCTTCTTACAGGACAGAAAACCTGTGAGTACACAGAAGCTACGACAGGACAGCTTGTAAGCCCGATCACTAAGGACTGGGATTATGAACTGATCGATATGCTCGGTTATCCGAGAAAAATGTTTCAGAAGCTGATCATGCCCGGAACAGGCATCGGACATCTGTCAGATAAGATCAGGGAAGAAGTGGGCTTTGATCTGGAAGTAGTTGCACCTGCAACACATGATACAGGATCCGCTGTACTGGCAGTTCCTGCAAATGACGATGATTTTATCTACATCAGCTCCGGAACATGGTCACTGATGGGAATTGAGAGAAAAGAAGCTGACTGCTCTGAGAAGAGCTGTGAGATGAACTTCACAAATGAAGGCGGTTATGCAGGCCGTTTCCGTTACCTGAAGAATATCATGGGACTCTGGATGATCCAGTCTGTGCGTCATGAAGTAAATGATGCATACAGCTTTGCAGAAATCTGCGCAATGGCAGAGGAAGCAAAGGATTTCCCGTCAAGAGTAGACGCAAATGATGAGTGTTTCCTTTCTCCTGACAATATGACAGAGGAAGTTAAGGATTACTGCCGCAGAACAGGACAGAAGGTTCCGGAAACTCTGGGAGAGATTGCAACAGTTATCTACACAAGTCTTGCGGAATGCTATGCAAAGACAGCAAAAGAGCTGGAAGAGATGACAGGCAGGACTTACAGCCGTATTCATATCGTGGGCGGCGGTTCCAACGCAGGATATCTCAATGAGCTGACTGCAAAGGCAACAAAGAAAGAAATCCATGCAGGTCCAGGAGAGGCAACTGCAATCGGAAATATCACAGCACAGATGCTGAAAGCAGAAGAGTTTAAAACCATTGAAGAGGCTCGTACTATCATTCATGAATCCTTTGGTGTAAAAGTTTATAAATAATAAAAGGGGAACAGGGCATTGGCTCTGTTCCCTTTGTGTCTGCGATAATAAGAAAAAAATTTCAACCGGGAGGTTTTAATTTTATATATCTGAGAAGGTTGTCTGAAAAAAAATGAATCGTATATAATGAGGTTAAAAGGTGTTTGGAAAATCATTCGTTACTGTTCTCTCTGTTCACAGTAACGTTTGGCTGTGAGAAAGGAGTCAACGGCAAGGGAATATGTTGACTATCATGGGGTTTCAAAGTATAATGATGGCTGGTGAATTGGGCGGAAATACAGGGTGATTCATCAGAGGTAAGTGATTGATTTTAATAGATAAAGGCAGGTTATATATGAATACAATTAGTGTGGAAGAGCTGGAGAAGATTGATTCTTCTAAGATTACGATCGTGGATGTGCGGCCGGCGGATCAGTACAGCAGGGGATCTTTTCCGGGGGCAGTGAATATTCCGTTGGATGAGTTTGAGGAAAGAATGGAGTCTGTGGACAGGGAGAAGATGGTGTATGTTCTCTGCCATACGGGGGACAGAAGCCGGGACTGTGTGGAGAAGCTGAGTGATGCAGGGTATGAGGCTGTGAATATTGAAGGTGGATATCGTGCCTATCTGAGACTTTCTCTGAGCCGTTTTATGGAGAATGATGCTAAGGAGCAGAAGGAACTGAAGACGAAAGAGATTGAGCACAGTATTATCAAGACGTTCAGAAAGACGGTCTGGAGACCGTTTACCAAGGCTTTGAATGAGTATCAGCTGATTCAGGAGGGAGATAAGATTGCTGTCTGTATTTCAGGTGGTAAGGACTCTATGCTGATGGCGAAGCTGCTTCAGGAGCTGAAGCGTCATGGGAAGATTCATTTTGAACTGGTGTTTCTGGTAATGAATCCGGGCTATAATGCGGATAACTGGAAGATTATTCAGGATAATGCAGAGCTTCTGGGAATTCCTCTTACGGTTTTTGAAAGTGATATTTTTGATACAGTGGCAGAAATTGAGAATAATCCCTGTTACCTGTGTGCGAGAATGAGACGTGGTTATCTGTATTCTCATGCCAAGGAGCTGGGATGTAATAAGATTGCGCTGGGACATCATTTTGATGATGTGATCGAGACAATCCTCATGGGTATGCTGTACAGTGGTAAGGTGGAGACTATGATGCCGAAGCTGCACAGTCAGAATTTTGAGGGAATGGAACTGATCCGTCCCATGTATCTGATCAAGGAATCTGCGATCAAGGCATGGAGAGATACTAATGGGTTGCACTTCATTCAGTGTGCATGCCGTTTCACCGAGAACTGTGTAAGCTGTGGGGGCGGACGTGGTTCCAAGCGTGATGAGATGAAAGAGTTGGTTGCACAGTTTAGAAATACAAGTAGTGTGATCGAGACGAATATCTTTAACAGTGTGCGGGATATTAATCTTCGTACTGTTATGGGATATCATAAAGATGGAGAATATTATAATTTCCTGGATGACTATGATCAGCGTGGAAATAAGGGCGTTGATAAGGATAAAGAATGATAACAGCAAAATCTTCATTTGTGGAAGAGAAATACACTGCTCAGTATTATAGTGGGAACGGTTGTCTGTATGTTTCTGGTGCAGGTGGTGTTCTAAAAGGAGGAATCCATGACCTTACAGGAGATTCTTGAAAGTGTAAAAAGTGGTTCTGTATCTGTAGAAGAGGCAGAGAGAATCCTTAAGAAAGAAAGTTATGAAGAAATGGGGTATGCGAAGCTGGATACAAGCCGTAAGGCAAGAACCGGTTTCGCAGAAGTAATCTACTGCAGTAATAAGGCAGATGAACATCTTCTGAATATTTTTGAAAGATTATACAGAGAAGACGGTGAGGTATTCGGAACCAGAGCTTCCCAACATCAGTATGAACTGGTGAAGGAGAAGTTTCCGGAAGTGGAATATGATCCGATCTCACGCATCTTAAAGGTTGAAAAGAAAGATAAGAAGCGTATTGGTAAGATCGCCGTGTGTTCAGCAGGAACTGCAGATATTCCGGTTGCTGAGGAAGCTGCACAGACAGCGGAATATTTTGGCACAAATGTTGAACGGATTTATGATGTGGGAGTCAGCGGAATGCATCGTTTATTCTCCAGACTGGAGACGATCCAGAGTGCGAACTGTGTAATTGCAGTTGCGGGAATGGAGGGAGCTCTTGCCAGTGTGATGGGCGGTCTGGTGAGCAGACCGGTGATCGCAGTACCGACATCTGTGGGTTATGGTGCAAGTATGCATGGTCTTTCGGCACTTCTTACTATGATCAATTCCTGTGCGAATGGGATTGCTGTGGTGAATATTGATAACGGCTACGGTGCCGGCTATCTGGCAACGCAGATCAACCGTCTGGCAGCAGGTACAGATGAGAAAGGAAATTGATTATGGGAAAAACATTATATCTGGAATGTTATTCAGGGATAAGTGGTGATATGACGGTTGCGGCGCTTCTTGATCTGGGGGCTGACCGTTTAGTGCTGGACAGGGTGCTGAAGAGTCTTAAGGTATCAGGATTTGAGACAAAGATCAGCAGAGTTGTGAAGTCCGGAATAGATGCATGTGATTTTGATGTTGTGCTGGATAAAGAGCATGAAAATCATGACCATGATATGGAATATCTGCATGGACATCATCATAAAGGTCATGAGAATAATCATTTTTACGATCATAATCATGCTCATGAGGATGAAGCGGAACATTTTCATAGTCATGAGCACAATCACGCCCATGGCGCAGGATCAGCGCAAGATCGTCACCATCACGAACACCGTGGAATAAAAGAAATTACCTATATTATAGAGCATAGTGCAATGACTGAGAATGCAAAGAAGATCGCATTGCGTATATTCGAAATTCTTGCAGAGGCAGAGAGTAAAGCACACAATGTTCCTGTAGATCAGGTGCATTTTCATGAGGTGGGAGCAGTGGACTCTATTGTGGATATTGTGTCTGTGGCAGTCTGTCTGGATGATTTGGATGTTACAGAGGTTATCGTTCCTGTTCTCTGCGAGGGACGTGGAACTGTCCGTTGTCAGCATGGCATCCTGCCAATTCCGGTTCCGGCAGTTGCAAATATAGTAAGTGCCAATCATTTACATCTGAAAATGACAGAGGTAGAAGGTGAACTTGTAACGCCTACAGGTGCGGCGATAGTGGCAGCAGTGAAAACAAAGGATAAACTTCCGGAAACATTTGAAATCCAGAAGATTGGAATCGGTGCAGGTAAACGCCAGTATGAGTGTCCTGGGATCTTAAGGGCAATGATCATATCAGAAAGCACAGAGCAGGCTAAAGGAAGAGATAAAGTAAAGGCTCAGACAGAAGAATTCAAAAACCCGGAAATCAGAAATAATCCGAAAGCTGAAAATCAGGAAACCAAAGATACGATTATCAAGATGGAGACAAACATTGATGACTGCAGTGGAGAAGTTCTGGGATTTGTCATGGAACGTCTGATGAAAGCCGGTGCCAGAGATGTGCATTATGTGCCTGTTTTTATGAAAAAGAACAGACCTGCATGGGTTCTGAATGTGATCTGTAAGGAAGAAGATATGGAAATGCTTCAGAATATTATTTTTGAAGAAACTACTACGATTGGAATTCGTTATAGCAGAATGGAACGTACGATTCTTCCCAGAGAAACGAGAACTCTTCCGACTCCATGGGGAGAAGTTCTGGCAAAGGTATGCACTTTGAATGGAAAAGAGCAGCTTTATCCGGAATATGAGAGCGTTGCACAGTTGAGCAGAGAGAAAGAGATCCCGTTTACAGAAATTTACCGTTATATTGTTTTGGCAAATAAAGATAAAGAATAACAATGTAAAAGAAAACAGTCACATACTTGAGTGAATATCTCAACATTCATCAGATGTATGTGACTGTTTCTTTTTATTATTTTTATGAGGTGACTTCTGGTTCAGTTCTATCTGCTACCTGGTACTTTTTGCAATTCAGGCAGGGAAAGTTGTCTGATTCGGTTAAATTACAGAGTACTTACACCGTCATCATCATAACGGTCATATTCAGCTCCCTCATATCCGATCATGCGGATAGTAGCAGGATCGATATCCTTTACTGTCTGCGCAACATCAGCAACCGGGATTGCTTTTCCTTTGCGAATAAACAGTGGAACTTCATTCAGGGCAACTTCTACATAGTGGTGGCCTTTTTCAAGAATTTCCTGAGAAATTGTTCCATCCGGCAGGAATTTTACGAACATCATTTCTTCCGGCAGATATACATAGCGGCCTTTTGCATTCTGTGTATAAACAGGTGCGATCATGATTTCGTTTCCGAGAAGAAGCTGATCTTCTACCTGAGTTGCGAATGCATCGTCTGTGTAGTCAAATGCCAGCGGACGGAACATCATGTCGTCGTTTAATGCTGCTTTCATGTATTCACTGTACAGATATGGAATAAGGCGATATCTGACACCGATCACATGGCGGAAGTCTTCGATATTTTCAAACTGGTAAGCTTCCTGTTCTCTGGTTCCCAGAGCGGAGTGGTTTCTCATAAGAGGTGTGAATACACCAAGTGCCAGCCAGCGCAGTACCAGATCACGTGTGGTATCTGCACCGAAACCGCCCAGATCTGCACCTGTGTAAAGGAAACCGCACATATTCAGGGATGGAAGCATCTTTAAGTTCAGAAGGATGTGTGACCACCAGGATTTATTGTCTCCCATCCAGATTCCGCCGTATCTGTGCATTCCCACATAGGAGGAACGGGAGAACATCAGGAAACGTTTGCCAGGTGCGATTTTTTCAAATGCTTCACCTGCTGCACGGGTCATGTTATAGCCAAACAGGTTATGTACCTTGTCGTGGCGGATTTTCTGACCGTTTACATTGTGATAGAAGCGTTTGTAATCTTCCGGATTGTTTGCAAGGGCGTTTACTTTATCACCGAGTGTAAATCCAGGTGCTTCTTCCTTGTCCATGAAGTTGTCTTTGATGTATTCTTTTAATTCAGCAACGCCTTCCGGTGTACAGAACATTGCAGGTTCGTTCATGTCATTCCAGAAACCGTCGATTCCCTTTGAAATGAGACGTTCGTATTTCTGTCCGAACCATGCTCTGGCATCTGCATTCAGGACATCAGGGAAATGAGTCCAGCCCGGCCATACAGCGGAAACGAAATCACTTCCGTCTTCACGTTTGCAGAAGTAGTTCTTCTCAACGCCTTCTTCATAAACATCATAGCCAGCTTCTACCTTGACACCTGCATCGATGATCGGGACAAGGTGGATACCTTTTTCTTTCATTTCATTGACATAGGCTTCGAAGTCAGGGAAGTTTTCCTGATTGACTGTGAAATCTTTGTAGTCTTCCATATAATCGATATCCATGTATATCATATCGATCGGAATATTGTTTTCACGATATCCGTCAGCGGCTTTTCTGAAGTCGTCAGCAGTTGTATATCCCCAGCGGCTCTGACCGAAACCAAATGCGAATTTAGGCGGGATATAGCTTCTTCCGATGATTTTGCGGAACTGTTTTACGATATCGTAAGGGGTTTCACCCTCGATCACATACAGATAAAGATCTGCATCCTCACAGGTGATCTTTATCTGGGAAGAGAGTGTGTAACCGATATCAAACTTCAGTTTTCCGGGATAATCAACGAAGAGACCGAAAGTCTGTTTTCCGGAGATTACGAGGAAGTTGTGTGCTCCGTAGAGGGAGATTTTATCTTCTGTATGGTTTGGCTGGTCGGAACAGTTGCTTTCATAAACGTATCCACGTTTGTTGATTCCGCGGTTTGATTCGCCCAGACCATAGACAACATCGTTGTCATCCATGTCATAAGTAAAAGAGAAGCCGTTCTCTGTGGAGATAGTTCCGTATGCAGGAGTCCCCTCAGAAGCCGGGATGGAAGTTACGATGGCATCGGTTTCAAATGGGGTTCCGTAAGTATATTTCTGAATCATTTTGTCATGTCCTCCTTAGGTTGAAAATGGTCAAGCGGATAAAATCATCCGCTTTGCTACGCGGCGCTGCACCGAATAACTGAAACGCTTAAGTACTGTTAGAAAATACACAGATGTTTTCCTTGATTTCATATTTACAATAATAGAGGTTTGGGTGAGGAAATGCTACTGAAATTATGACAAATTTATACGTTATTTTGACTTTTGCTCAAACTGTGAAGCAGTGATATGGGTATGGCAAGCAGTGGAGCGGCTGATCGTATCTGTTTGCGCTGTTAACTTATTGGTTACTGTTCACTCCGTTCTCAGCAACACGCTTCGCGATGCACAGAATTTATGCTAATCGCATAAATTCGCGCGG
>OJSK01001165.1_pt1 | contig 22511 bp, 23 predicted proteins | sample 1599461 | NCBI WGS metagenome assembly OJSK01 (sample SAMN04168658, study PRJEB22393) | human gut metagenome | biome: human gut microbiome; feature: stool | host: Homo sapiens | collected 2014-03-24 | reverse complement strand
TTGCCGCCAATGCCCCCAACGCCGACACAATTACCGTGCAACAGGCAGTAGAAACCCTGACAGCAGAATACCGCGACAGATTGGAAACAATCTCCGACACGGTACAGCATGACCGCCAAGACATTACAGCCAACGATGATGTGTATTTCATTCGTTGGCAGGATGTCTTGGTGGTCTTTTCTTCGTATATTTCGGGTGATGAGCAGGGCACCCCCGTAGCGGCGCTGACGGAAAATCAAGTGGACAAGCTGCTGGAAACTATGTGGGCGATGAACGCAGTGGACTATTCCACCCACCCGGAGACGACTACCATAGACACTGCCGACGAGGGGCAACCCAACTGCCACAGAAATAACCGAAACCGTCCTTGTGATAGAACTCACCCACAAAACACTCGACGAGATGGCGGCAGATTATCATTTCACCACCCGCCAAAACACCTACCTGCAACTCCTGCAAGACCCGCAGTACGAAGAACTGTGGGCGGAACTGCTCGGCGGCTTTGCACAGGGCGGGGGAGAGGTCATGTCTCCTTACAGCACCCGCACGCCAACGGGCACGCTGCAATGCCCACTGCCGGTTGCGGGTACGATTACCTCGCAGTTCGGACATCGCGTAGACCCCATCACCGGCGAGGTCAGCTCCCACACCGGCACCGACATTGCCTGTGCCGAGGGCACCATCCTTGCCGCTGCAGACGGCATCGTCACCGTTGCCAATGGTCTTGACAGCTGGGGCGGCAGCTACGGATCTGCGTCACCACCGGCCAGCAGGTGCAGGCCGGGCAGGTCATTGGCTATGTTGGTCACACCGGGCGGGTGACAGGCAGCCATCTGCATCTGGAAGTAAGAATCGGGGGCAACCGTGCGGATGCAATGCAATACTTTACACTATAAAGTTTAAGAGAATCTTTGACGGCTGTTGAGACAGTGTACAAAAACAAAATCGAAAATCGTCTGTTTTTATTTTGCAACCCTATTACGAGAAAGAGTACGCTACATGAGCATGAGGTGATGAAACACCCATGCTCAAGATAAAATGATTACGAATGTGTATATAATGTAATTACACTGTAAAATATTGTAAAATATTGTAAAAGCCCTTGATTTTGCAGTTCCCGTGTGTCATTATAAGTGCCAGAAAGTATAGTAAAGGCGGCGGTTATCATGAGTACGATGATCTATCTGATTCGGCACGGGGAAACGGCAGGAAATGTGGAGGTGCGCTATATCGGATGGACAGATATTCCATTGGATGCAAAAGGCGTTGTGCAGGCGCAGGAACTTTGCTATAAGCTGCAGCAATGCGCCATTGATGAGATCTATGCAAGTCCCTTACAGCGGGCAATCGCTACGGCGGCGCCGATTGCAGAAGTGCTGAGAAAACAAATTCACATTGAAAACGGGCTGAAGGAGATCAACTGTGGTGCATGGGAAACGCTCACCGCGAAGCAGGTTTGTGAGAAATGGCCAAAGGAGCTGGATAACTGGGCAAACCACCCTGATAAGCTGAAAATTCCGGAGGGAGACTCCTTTGCCGATGTACAAAAGCGGATGATCTCTGCGCTGGGGGCCATTGCGCGGGCCAATCAGGGCAAAAATGTCGCGGTAGTCTCCCATATGGGAGCAATCCTGACAGTGGGGTGTTACCTGACGAATACGCCGATCCGGAATCTGTGGTCGCTCGGTCAGCCGGGCAATACGTCTATTTCCAAAATCGTCTACGATGATGATTTGAATCCGCGATTGATCGGTTGGGCGGACGAAAGCTATCTGCCAATCAGCCTGCAAAGCGGCGCGCAGGTTGTCGCCGGCTTTGAGGGGCCACAGCCGACAGAAAAAGCAATATGACAATAGCCATCAGGGATCCGGCAGCTGCCAGATCCCTGATGGCTATTTTTAGGTGCGCCCAGCATGGGTAACAACTAGGTTGTGCAAGACCAATACGCGCTCGCCGTATCGGCATTTAGAATTATGCGGTATTGCCTTAGATTAAAACTGGGGCTTAACAGTTATTGAGCATCCCTTAATTGCTCTACAACACTGCATTTCGCTGCGTTGTCATACATCATGCAAGGAATCAGCCACCCCAGCAGAAGAAATACCGGAATTGTCAGCAGGACAGGCAGAATGGTGAATCGATACTCAAAGAACCAGAACATACTGCCCAGCATTTTTCCCGCAAGAGGTCCCACCGCCAGCGACAGAATAAAAGCCGCCGCTACAGAAGACATTGCGTAAAACAACCCCTCATAGATCAGCATGGTTTTGAGCTGCCGGTTTGTCATTCCTACAGCCTGAAGCACAGCAAATTCACGGCGGCGGGAAAGAATACCGGTCATCATGGCGTTGAAGAAATTTAAGAGTCCCACCAGCGTAAAGGTATCTGTTACAGTAAAGGCGGTTTGATCCTTGTCCGTAATGGAATAGGAAACCGTGACCTCGGCGCCCAGCTCCGGCGTTACGCCAAGCAGTTGCAACGCTGCCGTATCCATGGCTACCTCTTTGCCGCTTTCGGGCATCCGTCCGGTAGTAGGGGCTGCATAGCTCCATTTAGTGCAGTTGGCATCCATGTAGCTGATCTCTGCCGGTACTTTGGCAAAGACCCCCTCCGCAGTGATACCGATTACCTTCCGTGCCCCCGCAGCCTTCACCTTTGGGTGGGCAGCGATGCGTTCCGCCTGCTCGGGGGAAACATCCTTAAAGGTGCCATGCGCATAGCCGCCTACCTGCCGAAACTGGTAGGTTTCATAGCTGGCGTTCAGTGACAAGACAATGGTGAACATGGACGTAAATAGCAGCGTTGTCAGCGCAATGGCAAAAATGGCGATCAGATTGCGGCGACGGTTCGCATAAAGAGATTTTAAGCTGAGCTTTCGAATACATTTTCTGTTTTTGACATTCATCGCAGCCACCTCCCGTTAGTTCTGGGAGACGATCCGACCGTCTTCGATACGGATAATGCGGTCTGCCATCTGCGCAATTTCTTCGTTGTGAGTGATCATTACGATTGTCTGGGCGAACTTTTGACTGGTGACTTTCAAAAGGCTCAATACATCCTGGCTGGTTTTGGAATCCAGATTGCCGGTGGGTTCATCTGCCAGAATGATAGCGGGTGCTGCCGCCAGCGCACGGGCAATGGCTACCCGCTGCTGTTGACCGCCTGAGAGCTGATTGGGCAGCGCATCCAGACGATCATCCAGCCCAAGTGTCTGTACAATCTGCTGTACGAAATCCTTATTGACCTTGCCACCGTCCAGCTCAATGGGTAGAACAATATTTTCATACACATTCAGCACCGGAACAAGATTATATGCTTGGAACACAAAGCCGATTTTCCTGCGGCGGAAGATGGTCAGCGCTTCCTCCTTCAGGGAGAAAATATCCTGTCCGTCCACCATGACCGTGCCGCTTGTAGGGCGATCCAGCCCGCCCAGCATGTGCAGCAGCGTGGATTTGCCGGAGCCGGATGTGCCGACAATTGCAACAAATTCGCCCTTCTTTACACTTAAATCAACTCCATCCAACGCATGAACTGCGTTATTGCCGGAGCCATAAATCTTTTTCAGGTTTTTTGCCTGTAAAACTTCCATAAATGAGTACCTCCATGAAAAAATCTGTATGTATGAAAGGAAATGATCCTTTAATACATACAGATTATCGCATAGGAATCTTTCCACATTCTTTCCGGCGGAAAATGAAATCTAACAGTTTTGATAGAATTGTTATTATTTCGGCAGAAATATGGAAAACGTACTTCCTTTTCCCGGAACGGAAGCAACCTTGATATAACCGCCCTCGCCGGATATGATCTGTCGGGCAAGGTATAAGCCGATGCCGACCCCTTCTTGTTTCTGCACACTATTTGAGCGGTAAAAGCGAGCAAATATCTTCGCTTGCTCAGTTTCCGGTATGCCTGAACCGGTATCCGATATATCGATCCTTGCAAACATTTCATAGCTTACGGCAGAAATAGTAATGGTGCCATGCTCTGTATATTTGATGGCGTTGTCTACGATATTCGCCAGCGCTTCCTCTGTCCATTTGAAGTCGAATACAGCAAAAGCATCTGTATCCTGCATTTGCAAAGACAATCCTCTTTCAGAAGCCTTGGCAGTATATTGTTATTTTAAACATCAAGTATGTCGACTATGACGGCAACGAGCGCACTGAGGACTTTTACTTCAACCTGAACAAGGCTGAAGTTATCGAGCTTCAGCTTGGGACGGTTGGCGGCCTTACCAAGACTCTGGAAAAGATTGTTCAGGAAAAGGATACATCTCGCATCATCGAGTATTTCAAGACTATTATCCTGAAAGCTTACGGCGAGAAGTCCGCGGACGGCCGCCGTTTCATCAAGAGTCAGGAGCTGCGCGACGCCTTTGAGCAGACTGAAGCCTACTCTGAGCTGTTCATGGAGCTTGCGAGAGATGCAAAAATGGCAGCTGAGTTCATCAACGGTGTTCTGCCTAAAGAAGCGGCCGATGCGATTGGCGTCGAGACGACTGATGTAAACAGCTAAGAAACTGGAGGCAAGAGAATGCTTGAGATCACTATCCCTAAACAGGAATATTTCGATGAAAGTTGCGGTGAATTTGTCTATGTTCCCGAACAGCATCTGACACTCGAGCATTCACTTGTCTCCCTCTCTAAGTGGGAATCAAAATGGCATAAACCTTTTATTCAAGAGGAATCGAAAACCATTGAAGAATCGCTCGATTATATACGGTGCATGACTATAAACAAGAATGTGAACCCTCTGGCATACAGAGGCATTACACCGGCCTTGTTTAAACAAATCAACGATTACATTGATGCGCCTATGACCGCGACCTGGTTTTCAAAAGAGCAATCCAAAGGCAGTAAAAGTGCGGTCATCACTTCCGAGCTGATTTACTACTGGATGATTGCTTTGCAGATTCCGGTTGAGTTTGAGAAATGGCACCTGAATCGCCTAATCACTCTTATCAAGGTTTGCAACATTAAGAATGCTCCGCCTAAAAAGATGAGTAGGCGTGAAATCATGGAACGAAACCGCAGACTTAACGCTGCACGCAAAAAGAAACCATAAGATTCCAATTTAGAAGGGGAGATAAGACATGAGACTTGGAATTGCTAACGGCAGAGTCCGTGTGCGTTATGGGTATGCCTGCTATGGCTATACCAGAGGCAACGGAACAGTTTGGCACGGTGGTATCGATCTGGAGCTTCTGGACGGTACTACTTTTTACATGCCCACCTATAAAGGCAAAAAGATTCGCGGCAAGGTGATTACCGCACGCATCGTGACCGACCATTCCAACAGAACATGGGAGTGGGGATATTACATTTGCGTGCGCCTTGATGCCAACCAGACACCCGATGCTGTAAATTACCTGTATTTCTGCCATTGCAGTAAGTTGCTGGCAAAAGTCGGCGATGTTGTTGAATCCGGAGATGCGTTGGGCGTCATGGGCAATACCGGAAATGCAGCACTTGCAGCCCCTCCGTATGCGCATGTTCACTTTGAGGTTCGCGCTACTTCTACAGGGAAGGGGCTTGACCCTACAGCTTATTCCGGCACGGAGAACAAGGTTGGCACTTACGGTGAAACGCCAACTCCGGTTTCGGAAAGCACGAAGCTTATCGATGTTTCCAAATACCAAGGTCAAATCAATTGGGCTCTTGTGCCGTATAAGGCCCTCATCCGAATTGGCTACCGTGGCTATCTGGATGCCGGTAATTTGGCGGCAGACCCGTATTTCGAGGCCAATATTATCGGTGCGCTGGACAACGACAAGCTTGCTGGATTCTATTTCTTTACACAGGCGAAAAACACCACCGAGGCGAGGGAAGAAGCTGAGTTTGCCTGCAATCTGTTAGCTGGTCGAGGAAAAGGACTTCCGCTGTTCTATGATTCTGAGTGGGGAACGAAGGAGCATACCGGACGCGCCGACGGTGTTTCCAAGAATGTAAAAACTGAATGCGCGAAAGTGTTTTGCGAGAAGGTGCGAGCCTGCGGATATTTGCCGGGTATTTATACCTTCACGAACTTTGCGCTCAATTACATCGATTACACCGGGCTTGTGAATTCCGGTTATATCGGTTGGCTTTCGGATACGAGGGCAGCGTTCAACACGACCCTTCCTCGCCATATTCACCAGTATGGACAAGCTCCGGTTACAGGCATTACTACCGGTGGTGACGTGGACATGAACAATCTTATCAAGGATTGGACCCATTCTGACGCAGACCAGACGCCAACGAAGATTATGCAAAAAATTGAGATTGGCCCTGTAAGTAACGGAGATGCTATGGCTATCTATAACCTTGCCAAGTCGCTAGGACTCGTGGAGCAGGGGCTCTACGGCGCCAGCTACGTGTGAGGTAATTCAAAATGGCCGGAATTGTATTTAAGCATAAGGGTAATCTGAAGAAAACTACAAAGTTCCTTGAGCGAACCCTTAAAGGCGATTATCTGAAGGACCTTGATAAGTTCGGCAGGGAAGGTGTTGCAGCCCTTGCCCTTGCCACACCTGTTGATACCGGAAAAACTGCGGCAAGTTGGGATTATCGAATTGAGAAAACCAACTCTGGTACGAAGATTATTTGGACAAACTCCAATGTGAACAATGGTGTTAATATTGCCATCATTCTGCAATACGGTCACGGTACAAATCATGGCGGATATGTGCAGGGGAGAGATTACATCAATCCTGCCATCCGTCCTATTTTTGACAAAATTGCAGATAATGCGTGGAAGGAGGTAACGAAAGAATGAGTTCATCCATTGACCAACGCATCGTAGAGATGCAATTTGATAACAAAGAGTTCGAAAGTGGAATCCAGACGAGCCTTAAGAGTATTCGAAACTAGGAAAACGGCCTTCAGTTGAAAGATGGTGCGAAAGGATTTGAGAACATTGGTCGTGCCGCAAACAATGTCAGTTTTGACACTCTCGGAAGTGGCGTAGTTGCCATTCAGCAGAAATTCACGGCAATGGAAGTTGTAGCAATCACGGCTCTTCAGAACATCGTGAATAAAGCTATGGCCGCAGGAGAACATCTCGTTAAATCTCTTTCCATTGACCAAATTTCTGCCGGCTTTGAAAAGTTTGGCTCTAAGACGTCTTCTGTTGCAACTCTTGAGGCTCAAGGGTACGCCCTCGAGGATGTCAATAGAGAACTTGATCGTCTTAATACATTTACCGATGAGACTAGCTACAATTTCACCGATATGGTCGCAAATATTGCTAAATTCACAGCCACCGGTAAAAATCTGACCGAGTCCGTTACGGCGATGGAGGGTATTGCTAACTGGGCGGCTCTTTCTGGACAGAATGCTCAGACTGCTAGTCGTGCAATGTATCAGCTGTCCCAGGCAATGGGCGCTGGTGTTATGCGTTTGGAAGATTACAAGTCCATCCAGAACGCTTCCATGGACACTGATGAATTTCGTCGCAAGTGCATTGCTGCGGCTATATCCCTCGGAACTCTTAAAGATAATGGCGATGAAACTTACTCTGCCGTTTCGCAAGGGGCAAAAGCCACGGCGTTCAATGTATCCCAGTTCACAACGCAGTTGACCGATGGCGCATGGCTTACATCTGACGTCATGATGAAGGTTTTCAATGATTACTCTAAGGCCGTAACCGAAATTGTGGACGCTTCTAATAAGCGGAGCATGACAGTCTCCGAAATCATTGAAGAAATTCATTCAAAATCGGAGAAGGAAAGCATTTCCGTAGACGAGGCAATTAAGTCTCTCGGTTACACATTTGACGAATTTTCGTTAAAAGCCTTTGAAGCCGCTCAGAAGGCCCGTACTTTCGGAGATGCAATCGAATCCGTGAAAGACGCTGTCAGCACCGGCTGGATGAAGACATTCGAACTGATATTTGGTAATGCCGATGAGGCAACCGATTTGTGGACCGAACTCGCCAACCGAATGTATGATGTCTTTGCTGGGGGAGCCGAAATCAGAAATGAAATTCTTGAAAGCTGGAAAGACGCAGGCGGACGCACGGACTTAATCGATTCGATTTGGAATATCTGGGATGCGGTTGAATCAGTTGTTATTCCGATTAAAGAGGCGTTCGACAATATTTTTCCACCTATGACCGCCGAGCGACTTGTTAATATTACCTCCGCACTTGAGAGTTTCACATCTAAGCTGAAAATCGGCGACGAAACCGCAGATAAGTTGAAGCGTACGTTTTCCGGCATCTTTTCGGTGTTTAGCATTTTCAAGAAAATTCTAGGAACAGTTGGCGATGCTGTTGCTAAGCTTCTCGGGGCAAGTGGGCTGAAAGACTTGGGGAATATGCTGCTCAATATTACCGCTAAAATCGGAGATTTTTTGACATCGTTAAATGAAAATCTTGATTTAGGCAGCTTCGAGTCTTTCCTCTCTTCGATTACAACTGTCGTTTCAAATTTCGTTTCGAGTTTGACTGGTAGTTCTAGTTTGAGCGGAGTTCTCGGTGGTATCGGCTCTATCATAGGGTCCCTTGCGTCCAAAATCGGCGAAGTTCTAAGTCAAATTGTTTCTTGGACAAAAGAAAATGTTAGCTTGATGGGGATTGGGCAAACGCTTGGTACAATTTTCGGCATTCTTGTTGGCAAGAATATTGTAGACGCAACTAATAATCTGTCGGGGGCAACCAAGTCAATCAAGGACTTCTTCTCGAATCTGTTCGATAAGAAAAAAGAGAACGGCTTGAAGTCGAGCATTTCAGGAATTTTTGATTCGTTACACGATTCAATAGAGAATTTCACGACTGGCATAAAAGCAAGTGCATTACTTGAGATTGCTGCAGCTATCGGTATTCTTACAGCATCTCTTAAGACCATTTCTGAACTTGATCTCGGCGGTATTGTAAAGTCGGTAACGACCATTGGCGTACTCTTCAAAATGTTGAGCATGACCTTAGAATCGATAACAAAGACTCTTCAATCTAACGGTTCTAAAGGCTTGGTTAAAGCCGGGGCTAGCATTGTCCTGATGGCTGAATCCATGAAAATTCTTGCCGATGCCATGAGTAAATTTGGCAGTCGCTCGCTTCCAGAACTCGGAAAAGGGCTTACCGGAGTAGCTGGCGGACTAACAGCATTATGCTTAGGTCTTAAAGCAATTAACGGTGTCAAGATCAGTCTTACCACAAGCGTTGCTATGCTGGCACTGGCCGAAAGTTGTAACATTCTTGGCGATACCATGACTAAATTTGCCGGATTGTCTTGGGATGAAATTGCCCATGGTCTTGTCGGTATGGGCGGAGCATTGGCCGAACTTGTTGTTGCGATTTCGGTCTTGGGAAAATTCGGTGGCTTTTCTTCTTTGCTTGGAAGTGCTGGAATTTTGGTTGTTGTGCAATCTCTTGAACCTTTGGCTGATGCTTTAGCTAAATTTGGCTCAATGCCGTGGGAAGAAATTCAACGCGGCTTGGTTGCCATGGGCGTAGCCATAGGAGAACTTAGCGTTGCTCTTATTGCGGTTGGCACAATTGCTGGATTTTCTAGCATCTTCGCGGCTGGGGCATTGGACCTTGTTATCCTTGGTTTGTCACCTTTGGCCGATGCCCTTATGAAATTTGGAAGTATACCGTGGGAGCAGTCAACTCAGGGCATTGACGCAATGGGCGGTGCATTGGCCGAACTTAGTATCGCTCTTATTGCTGTTGGTAAACTTGCTGGCTTTTCTGGGATTTTCGCCGCTGGAAGTATAGACCTCGTTATTCTCGGAATGAAACCTTTGGCTGATGCTTTAGCTAAATTTGGTTCAATGTCGTGGAAAGAAATTCAACGCAGCTTGGTTGCCATGGGCGGGGCACTGGCTGAAGTCTCTTTATTCTCGGGCGCTCTCGGTGTCATTGCTGGCTTTTCCGGATTACTCGGAGCTGGCAGTATACTGCTTACAATTCAAGGACTGGGTGATATTGCGGATGCACTTGCAAAGTTCGGGTCAATTCCCTGGGAGCAATGTATGCAGGGCCTTGGTTTTATGGGCAGTGCACTATCCGAGATTGCTATAATCACTGCGGCTGATGGTCTTCTTGCCGGAATTGCTGGCGTCATCGGTAGCGGTTCGCTTCTTATAGCTATTCAAGGACTTGGCGATCTTGCGGACGCTTTTATAAAGTTTAGTGAGATTCCGTGGGAAAATGCACAAACAGGTCTTGCCTCAATGGGTGCGGCATTAAGCGAAATTGCTGGTGGGGGATTGCTTGCTACATTTTCAGGCTTTGGAGCATCTGCGATATCAGAAATGGCTAAACCCCTCGGCGATCTCGCCGATTCTGTAAAGAAATGGTCAGATGTTACCGTACCGACTGGAATCGCTACACAGTTAGGAAGTTTAGCTTCAGGTGTAAACGGATTTATGTTCGCTGGTTCCGGAGCTGATGCTATTGCGACTGTTGCTAAACCAATCGGTGATTTGGCTAACTCTGTAAAGAAATGGTCCGACGTTGTTGTTCCACAAGATATCGGAACGCAACTTGGTTCTCTTGCTTCGGGCGTGAATGGATTCATGTTTGGAGGGATGGGGGCTAATACAATCGCAACTTTGGCCGAACCTCTTGGAAACTTAGCTATTTCTGTAAAGAAATGGTCTGGTGTTACGGTCCCGGACACATTTGGAACTCAACTTTCGGGGCTTGCAACTGGTATCATCTCGTTTACCTTTAGTGGACTTGGAGCCTCCGTTCTCAATCCAGTCTCGGAGGGATTGACCTCTCTTGTAGAAGCTGTAAAAAAATGGGCGGATGTTTCCATCCCGGAAAACATGAGCACGGACCTTCAAAATCTTGCTCTTGGGATTTCGTCCTTCGGACCAGATTTTTTAGCCGGATGGTCACTTTCCGCAGTTGTCGGTCCCCTGAAAGAACTAGTTGATTCCGTAAAGGCATGGACCGATGTTTCGCTTCCAACTAATATGCAATCCAACCTAGAATCACTTGCTAAAGGTGTAGAAGCATTTAGTTTTTCAGCATTCGGTGGGTGGTCCATTTCGGCAATAGTAACACCTCTTAAAGAGCTTGCTGCTTCGATTTCTGCCTGGAATAACGTTTCGTTTTCCGGCAATCTTGGCGAAAACCTTGAAAAATTAGCTACTGGACTTGAATCAATGGCCGGGGTTAGCTTCGGCTATGGGTATGTTTCAACTTTGGATTCTGTCAGAAGTTCTATTTCGGAATTTTCGAGCATCGACTTTGCATCGATTACATCTGGATTCAATCTTCTTAACGAGGCCGGGACTAATCTCCAGGTTTCGTTGAGTTCGTTGCTTGAAATTATTTCTGGCTATGCAAATAGTTTCAATTCAGAAGGTGTATCGCTAGCAACTGCACTATCAGATGGTATGCTTCTCCAATCGGAAGTTTTGACTACTACTGTAACGATTTTGTTGACCAATGCAGTTTCATCGGCGAACCAGAAGTATAACGATTTTCTGAACGCCGGCTCTTACTTAGCTACTGCTTTAGGTGCTGGTATCTCTCAGAACACTTCCACGGTCGACGCTGTGAACGCCACGATGAATACGTCCCTGCAAAGCATTCAAAATAGGCAGGGCGACTTCTATTCTTCTGGTAATGGTTCGGCAACAAACGTGAGCAATGGCTTTGCGAGTAAGCAAGCTGCTTCCGTAGGTACCGTTGAAAATCTGATTACTGCTTGTATCAGTAAAATCAACGCTATGCGGACGGATTTCTTGACAGCAGGTACTCATGCCATCAGCGGTTTTATAGATGGTATCACGTCCAAAATCCCGTCTGCTGCTGAGTCTGCTGCTAATTTGGCCCGAAGTGCTCTTAATGCCGCAAAGTCTGCACTAGACATCAATTCTCCGTCCAAGGAATTTGCCTGGCTCGGTGAAATGTCTGGCGAGGGTTACATCCAGGCTATGCACAAGATGGTGAGCAAGGTGTCTCAGAGTGGAAGCGAACTCGGAAACACTGCTGTGAACTCCACAACGCTTGCCCTTGAAAGTTTGATGGACTTGGTCAACAATGGCATCGATGCTACCCCGACGATTCGCCCGGTCATTGATTTGTCCGACGTTGAATCTGGAGTCACGGCACTGAACGGTCTCATGACTGCTCCGCATACTTTGTCGTTGACCGGCTCTATCAATCGTGTAAATGCTGTATCCAATTCGATGGATGATAGTCGCTCTGATTCTGCCTCTAGCAATCAAAATGGCGGTAAAACCGTCGAATACGGTCCGATGACCATAAACGTCTATGGTGCAGTAGGTCAGGATGTGAACGAATTGGCTAATATCGTCATGGAAAAAGTTCAGCACAAAGTCGAACGGACAGGAGCAATGTGGGAATGAAACAGTATTTTGTCTTTAACGGTCACAGTAGCGCTGATTTCGATTTGTATATTAACGGCGGTGAAACGTACAACTTTCCGGAGCGGGATGTCGAGTTGTTGGAAATTCCAGGCCGTAGTGGTGCATTGACGGTCGATAACGGTCGTTACAAAAATGTTACTCTACCTTATAAGGTTGGGCTGTTTGGGCACACGACTTTCGACCGAATTGATGCAATTCGCGAGTGGCTATTAACTGCTATTGGGTATATGCGTCTCGAGGACAGTTATCATCCTAATGAATACCGGATGGCAAGGTATTCTGGAAAGGCTGAATGGGACGTCGATATGTTCTCAAAATACGGAGAAGCCACTCTTGAGTTTGATTGCTGGCCTCAACGCTTTCTCAAGATTGGCGAAGAGGAAATTGCTGTGACAAACGGCATGTATCTCCATAATCTCACGAATTGCCCTGCACTTCCGCTTGTGCGTTTGAATCTTACAGGTTCTGCCAAGTTGGAAATCGCAGGCGTGCAAATGAGTATTTCCGGATACACTGGCCCTATATTCATTGATTGCAATTTGCAAGATGCCTACTACAACAATACGAATCTGAATAAATACTTGACGGCGCCGGAGTTCCCGGCGCTTTCTTCTGGTAAATCACAAATCAGCTGGACTGGAGATATAACTTCTTGTCACATCACTCCGCGCTGGTGGACACTGTGATTTATTCAAAATGAACTGCTAAGAGGTGATAAAAACGAGCTATCCGAGATATTACGATGGCACAACTGGTCTGTCTGGTAATGGTATCGGCGTCCTTCCGGACGCCCTTACTTGTACTGTTACAGAAGAACGCAACGGTGCATACGAATTGGAAATGACATATCCGATTACCGGTCAGCATTATTCAGCTATCGCTTTGCGCGGTCTTATTTATGCCAAACCGAATCCGTATGGGCAGCCTCAGTATTTTCGCATTTATAAAATCAGCAAACCCATCAATGGACAGGTCGTTATCAACGCCGAGCATATTAGTTACGACCTTAGCGGTACTCCGGTAGCGCCATGTAGTGCGTCCAGTGCGGCAGAGGCATTAGCTCAGCTGAAAAATCATGTAGTTACAGATTGCCCGTTTACTTTCTGGACCGACATTCAAACCCGTTCTGAGTTTTCCTTTGGCGTTCCAAGTTCGTTGCGAAGTATTCTCGGTGGAGTAGATGGAAGTATTCTTGATGTCTATGGTGGAGAGTATGAGTGGGATAATACCGCTGTAAAATTGCACAGCAGGCGCGGGACCGATAGGGGGGTTACAATTCGATATGGTAAGAACCTAACAGACCTGACGCAGGAAGAAAATTGTGCGTCAGTGTATACAGGAGTTTATCCGTATTGGGTCGATACTGACCATAATGTGACCCAAATATCCGGAAGCCCGGTTGTCAACGTTCCCAATGGGAATTATGACTTTGTCAGGATTCTCACACTGGATGTTAGTCAAGATTTTGAGGATAAACCCACGGATGACCAGCTTCGTCAAAGGGCTCTTGCCTATATTACTTCTAATAAGGTAGGCGTGCCTAAAGTTAGTCTTTCTTTGAGTTTTGCTCAAGTTGAGCAAACCGCTGAATACGCTGATATGGCGCTGCTTGAACGAGTATGTTTGTGTGACACTGTTCATGTTCTGTTTCCAAGACTTGGCGTTAGCGCAGAATCAAAATGCATAACGACTGTGTATAACGTTATTCTCGATCGTTATGACAAAGTAGAACTTGGGGATGCCCGCAGCAATCTTGCAACAACGGTTGCGGATATGGGTAAAACAGTAGCGACAACAGTGAACAAGACTCGCACTGATTTAGAGAGGGCAATCGACCGGGCTACACAGCTGATCACCGGCAATCTTGGCGGTTATGTCGTCATGCATAGTTCGACAGGAAGTGATATACCTGACGAAATTCTTGTAATGGACAAGCCGTTAATCTCGCAAGCAACTAAGGTATGGCGGTGGAACTTGTCTGGATGGGGATATTCTTCCACCGGGTACAATGGTCCGTATCGATTAGCCGCAACTATGGACGGTGCCATAAATGCTGATTTTATTACAACCGGCAACCTCAACGCCAACGTTATTAAATCCGGTACTCTAGCGTCCTCGAACGGAAGGTTTGCAGCCGATTTAGATAATGGTACTATGACATTTAACGGTGGTCTAATCGTTGACACTGATAATTTCAAAATCAATTCCACTGGTGCAGTCGATATTATTGGCAAACTGACGTCTGCTATTGCCGAAAGTAAGTGTGTCATAGACGATGCTCGAATCGAGATGTATCGCAAAACCAACGACGGAAAATGGCACATGGGCGCATTTATGTCCACCTGGGGTTCTAGCAACGCAGTCGGTCGTTTGGTCCTATACGGTCCTGCGGCACGCAATACGAATGAAATGGTTGCCAACGTAACAATGGCCGGCCAATATTCCGGGGGTGCCATTGCTATTAGTAACGCCGCTGGTGATGTGAAAATTGAAATGGGTATCGATGGTGCCGGTGACGGTTACTTTCACATCAACGGTAAATCTATAACATAAGGAGGTTGACCCTGCAATGGCAATAGCCACTTATAGTCCACCAGACGGTGCGATTGTTAAAAAAGCACGAGCGGATTTCGACTTACGCATAGTTCAACAGCCGGTACATTTGGTGCAGTACGATGATACTGTCAGTGTACTGGCTGTTAGTTTGTATAAGAGCGGTCAACCTTGGACCGTTCCGACAAATGCTGACGTGAACATTCGTATGGATAAGAGAGATGGGCATTATGTTTATAACCCTGCTCTCGGGGTTAATGCAGAACGAAACGTGGTATATCTGGCAATCACTCGTCAAATGACTGTTCATGAAGGAGCGGTGTACCCGGTGCTTGAAGTTCTAACAGAGGATGGTACAGCCTCTACTGCTTCCTTAAGACTGGATATCGACCGTAATCCGGTACCAATGACCAAAATTACCAGCAGTGACGAGTACAAAACTCTTCGCGAAATTTTAGATGAGGTTACAAAAAGTGCCCAAATTGTAAAAGATAACCAAGACGCAATTCAAAGTGCTTACGAAAATCTCGCGGCTATCGAAGCCGCCCCTGCCAACGCCACGGCCGCTGCGGCCAGTGCGAAAGAGGCCCGCAGCTGGGCCGTGGGTGATACAGCATCCCGCCCTGGTGAGGGCATGGACAACGCAAAATACTACGCCGCGCTGGCCCAGCAGGTCAGCCAGGGCGCGGTAGGCTGGTACCCGAATTACGAGGCACTTTACGCCGCGCACGATACCGGTTATGACGGCAACTGGGCCATTGTGGGCGATACTGATACCATTTGGGTGTGGGACAGCGACACGGGTGTCTGGAAGGACACTGATGAAAGCAGTAAGTTTGCGAATTATTACGATAAGACCCAAATCGACTCAAATTTCTACGGCAAGACCCAAATCGACGCAAAACTGCCCAAGCCGGTGAAGGTTACGGTGGAAGCCAGCGCCTGGACTATCGGTGATTACACGGTGTCCTGGGACGACGGCAGCACGAGCAACTACACCACCTGCGCCACTGTCACGGTGGCAGGGATGACGGCAAACAGCCGGATTGCCGTAAGTGACCGAACCAGAGTTACGGATGCAGTGCGGATGGTAGCCGCGCTGGAACCCGGAGCCGGGGTGGTTAAGTTTTATACGAACGCAGCGCCGACGAGCGCGGCGGTGTTTGTTTTGGAGGTGACAGCAGGATGAATATTAACCCTTGGGCAGCTATCCAGCAGCTGATTGACAAGGTACTGGCGGGCTACTGCCCGTATGACATCGATGATGTCTATGTTACGTTTTCGAATACAGAACCGGCACAGCGATGGCCGGGGACGACATGGGAGCAGATGCCGAAACACAACCATGCCTATGCGTCGTTTCAAAAAAGCTATCCGGCGAATATTGCCGAAAGGCGGTGTGGAATATGATCGTGCAAAATATGGCCGCTCTATGCCCGTACAGGATCGGCGATTACTTGCAGACAGAGAACCCCACGAACCCTGCCCTCAGCTGGCCCGGCACAAGCTGGGTGCAGGTGCAGGGCCGCATGCTGATGGGGGCCAGCGATACCTACCCCGTGGGCAGCGAGGGCGGCGAAGCACAGCATACGCTCGCTGTGTCAGAGATTCCGGCCCATCAGCATCAGCTCCACGGATGGGCAATCCAAATCCAATCCGGATTCGGTGGCTCATTAGAGCAATATGCACCAACTCATCCCTACGACAAGTACGACAACACAGGACTTACGACCCGTCCAGCGGGTGAAGGTCAGCCCCACAACAACCTGCCCCCTTACCGTTCGGTGTATATCTGGCGTCGGACAGCTTGATATAAACAATCTGTTCCTCTTTGCCCGGGCGGGGAGCTTCGGCCTTATCCGGGGCGAGAACATCGGGAGCGGGCTGTTCCTGCTTGGGAACCTGTGCGGCTGCTTCGGGCTGGTCCGGGGCAGGGCCAGAGCCCGGCCCTGTTGCGTCAGTTACGATTTTTGCTTTAAGGTTTTAAATCCTGGTCAGATGATTGCCTTACCGGAGGGTTATTACAACGGCAACAGAATAATGGCCAATTCTCGAAATATCGGCACCGTCACATTTCACCTTCCTGAAAAAAACACTCAGTACGAAAATGTGACGCTTACAGCAGATGTCGGCCATACGATTCTCGGTATGGTAACCGGAAGAGTGATAAACTATAGATCGTGTATTTGGAAAGAGGAAACCAGCAGCACTGAATGGTATAACAATATGCTGGTGGATCTTTCTTATAGTGGAAGCACCGTTAAAATTGTCGTTACCATACGAAATTGGTCCACTACAGTGGTAACCGATCTCACATTCAGTTACATGTATTAAAAGGAGGAACTTCAAAATGCCTAAAATTGTAGATTATCCTGAAACCGACCGTGTTGCGAAAAATGATGTTTTTCTGTTGGACGGCGCGCAGGGCACCAGAAAAGCGCTTGCCTCTTGGGCGGCTGTTGAACTGGCCGGCCTCATCTCTCCCATCAACCACTGCAACGTGTTCCGGGGTAAGAACCTCGGCGGTGGCGTAAGCTCTGCCCAGAAGGCTGCTATCAAGGATGGCTCCTTCGACAATCTGTACATCGGCGACTATTGGGTCATCAATGACGTGACTTGGCGTATCGCAGACATGGACTACTTCCTGCGCTGCGGTGATACCGATTTTACCAGTCATCATCTGGTCATCGTGCCCGACACCCAGCTCTATACCGGCAAGATGAATGAGGCTCATACGACTGAGGGCGGCTATGTCGGCTCTCTGATGTATAAAAGCGGTCTCGATCAGGCCAAGACTGCCATCGCTGCGGCGTTTGGCAATCTCGTTACTACACATCGCGACTACTTCTGCAATGCTGTATCCAATGGTCGTCCGAGTGGTGGCGCATGGTTCGATTCTACTGTTGAATTGATGAGCGAGCGTATGGTCTACGGCAATGCTGTGTTCGCCCCTGTTAGTGACGGTTCGACTGTTCCGGCTAGTTACACGACCGGCAAGTCTCAGTTCGCACTGTTCCGTATGGCACCGCGCTACATCTCGAATCGTCAGTGGTATTGGCTCCGTGTTGTCGTTTCTGCGACGGATTTCGCCCGTGTGAATTACAACGGCATTGCGAACTGCGACCGTGCTGGCCATGTCTTTGGCGTGCGCCCGTACTTCGTAATCAGCGTAGCGTAATCGCGCCGCACCATTGCGGCGCCGCTTGTGGAATCTTGAGATAAAAGGAGGATTTTCCCATGGAAGATCGTAAGTATACCCTTACCTTTGCCAGTGGCTTCGTTATCGAGGAGGCACGGCTGAACGGAAATAACTTTATCACCCGGATGGAGGTCAGCAAGGACACCTTTGCCGACATCTGCTCTCCCGTCATCATTGACAATGGCGAGGTCAAAGAGACCCACCCGTGCATGGAGTGTGTGCAGGTCACGAAGAACGCCGACGAGTATTGGATTGTTCTGCGTGATATTACGGATTCTGAGCGCGCGGCGGTTAAACTGCGTTCGGATGTCGAGTATCTGGCCATGATGACCGGCGTAGAGCTGTAAGGAGGAAATCAAAATGAAACATTCCCCGAAGTATGAAATGGTCAAAAAGTTCTATAAGGTCTACAAGGTCTGGTCCCTCGACCGCGTGCGTGACGCCGTGGAGAAGGGCTGGATTACCGAGGATGAGTTCAAAGAGCTCACCGGTGAGGATTACTAAGCCATGAGCGTTTTGGCAAGCGATAGACCCGTATCCAAATTTGAGGCTGTCTACCATGCACATGTTATGCGTGATATGTTCAACCAATTGGTTCTACGGAATTTTGGAATCCGGGACGTTGGGTCTATCGCAAGAAGGAAATATATTCTTGGAAAGGATAACATAGAAAACCGTGACAAGTATGAGTGCCTGCTTGACGAGTACCGCGGCGCCATTGTGCGTTTTGCGGCCTCTGTAGTGCAGGACGTTAGTGCTGCTAACGCTATTTATCCAAAAAACTTGAGCGAATACAACCAACGGCGCGCTTACCAAACCCATGCCTTAGCTGCCTGTCGGCAACTCACTGTAGAAATACAGAGTGTCGTCGATACTTTTGACGTGGACGTAAATGACTACGCCCAATATTCCAATGCTATCAATCGAGAAATCGACTTGATAAAACGTTGGCGCAAAAGTGATAACCGATTTTGCAAGCGATTCCTGGGCAGCCCCTAACTGTGTCGTTTCTGCGACGAATTTCGCCAATGTGAATAACAACGGCAATGCGAACTACAACAATGCTGGCAATGTCAATGGCGTGCGCCCGGATTCCTTTCAGCTACTACTGATAAGGAAGGAGGGACTGTCCATTCCCTTGCAAGTGGGATAAATACTAAAGCCTGAAACAATTTACTACGGTAAGTATTGTTATAACGGTGAATAATTTGACGCATTGCGAATCTGTTATCACGGACGCCAACAACCTGTATTCGGGCTATCTGAAAGCGGTCAACACTTCAAAATGGAAGCCTTCGACTCAGCATTTCATGTTCGATTATCTCACCGAGTTGTTCTCTATACAGGATGACTTGAGGAATCGAACGCTGGTCAACGGCCCTACCCAGGAGTTTGAATTGCATGAGCGCGGAAAGATACGCCCGATTACTTCTTTGACTGTACGAGACCGTGTGATACGTCACACCTTATGCGATTGTGTCTTGATGCCGGAAATTCGTAAAAGAATCATTTACGATAACTGCGCATCGTTAAAGGACCGTGGAATCGGTCTACAGCGGAAACGCTTTGAAATTCACCTGCACAAATACTATGAGTCCTACGGCAATGACGGTTATATTCTGTTCGGAGATTTCAGTAAATTCTACGACAATATTATCCACGAAATTGCAAAAGAGGACCTGGCGGGGTTAGTGAATCACGACCCTTTTGTCGAATGGCTCCTTGACATTATATTCGCAGGCTTTGAAATCGATGTCTCCTATATGGACGACGCCGAGTTCGAATGCTACATGGGAGCTGTCTTCAATAAACTGGCCTATCGTGAAGTTCCGAAAGAACTGCTGACCGGCGAGAGATTCATGCCTAAGTCCGTCAACATGGGCGACCAGATTTCGCAGGCGGTAGGTGTCTACTACCCGAACCGAATCGATAGCTATGTAAAGACGGTCTGCGGTGTAAAATTCTACGGGCGCTACTGCGACGACTTCTATGTTATGTCTCCGTCCAAAGAGTATCTTGAGTTCCTATTGAAGGCTATAACGGCCATTGCGGAAGAACGAGGGATACACATGAACCGGAAGAAAACAAGAATTGTGAAAATCAGCAGCACATACAAGTATTTGCAGATGAAGTATTCCCTGACGAGAGACGGCAGAGTAATCAAACGCATCAACCCAAAGCGCGTAACAACTATGCGCAGAAAGCTCAAGAAACTTGCGGTTAAGGTTGAGCAGGGCAAAATGTCATACGAGAATGTAGAGAATATGTTCAAGGGTTGGATGGGCAATTACTACAAATGTCTGTCTCGTCAGCAGCGAGAGGGTATCGTTGAATTATATGAGACATTATTCCATAAGAAGGTCTATGTGAAAAACAAAAAGCTCATCATCGTGAGTGTATGATTCGGAGGTGAATCAAAATGGAACCATGGATTCAAACACTTGTGACGGTAGTAGTCACTGTGCTGGCCTCCGGTGGGTTCTGGAGCTTCCTGCAATACAGGAGCGAACGTACCAATAACTGGAATAAGCTTACGCTCGGCCTGGCGCATGACCGCATCGTCTGTCTTTCGGACAAGTATGTAGCCCGAGGGTATATCACCCGTGACGAGTACGAGAACCTACATGATTATCTGTACCTGCCATATCATGCCTGTCACGGCAACGGGACGGGGGATAAGGCAATGAAACAGGTAGATGCACTTCCGATGCATGAATATCCTATTGATAAATAGGAAGGAGTAGTGTACAATGAGTAACAAGACATATGATATTCTGAAATGGGTGGCACAGTATCTGCTGCCCGCACTGGCTACGCTGTATTTTGCAGTTGCCAAGATTTGGGGCCTGCCCTACGGTGAGGAAATCGTCGGCACCATTACGGCTGTCGATACTTTCCTTGGGGTTCTGCTGGGCATCAGTACGGCGAACTACAACAAGCAGAACGGAGCGGGTAATAGTCAGTAAATGTAGGCAGTTCGTACTTTATTCCTGCATTTTTGAAATTATTTAACGATGGTACGTTGTCACTTTGTTACAGTATATAATAAAACCAGCAGAACGTAAAGATGGGATGTGAAAAAATGGCAGACGAAAATCTCCACGCGAAGCACCGCGCCCGCATGCAGGAGCGCGTCGAGCGAGACGGACTGGACAGCCTGGCCGAACACGAGGCGCTGGAATATCTGCTGTTTCTCTCCATCCCGCGGGCAGACACAAACGCGCTGGCGCACAGGCTCATTCAGCACTTCGGCGATTTCTGCAAGGTGCTGGAGGCCGAGCCCGAGGAGCTGATGCAGGTCGAGGGCGTCGGCCCCAAAAGTGCGCGGCTGATTTCTACCGTCATGGCGTGCAGCCGCTATTATGAACTGAAAAAGCGCAAGACCCGCCTGTCGCTGAACTCGGCAGAGACGGCCATCGCCTACGTAAAGCCGCTGTTCCGCGGTGTGCAGAATGAACAGCTCTACCTGATTTTATTGGACGACGCCTGCCGCCCTGTGCAGGACCTGCGCATTGCCGAGGGCGTTCCCAACCGCGTGGCCGTGGACACCCGCAAGCTGCTGCGCGCCGTGGCCCGCACCAACTCGACCTGCGGCATTCTGGCACATAACCATCCCACCGGGCTGGCCATTCCGTCCGAGGCGGACCGCCTGACGACCTACCATATTATGGAGGTCACCGGCCAGCTCGGCTTTACGATCATGGATCATATCATCATAGCGGGGGAGGATGGCTGTTCGATGCTGAACCGCGGCAGCCTGCCGGAATACCGCGCAAACAGCGGCGTGCTGCAAGCCGCCAGCCGCTGAACGACGCCCATGCGCCTTGCCGTGTCCCGGCAGGGCGCATTTTTCTGCGGTTTGGGTACAAAATATCGGCAAACCTATTTACATTAAAAATTTGTCGTGCTATAATCACTATACAACTAATCGTTGTACACGAAAGGAACGACTATGGACGAAGTCTTTCACTTAAAGGCACCGTTTCAGCCCACCGGCGACCAGCCGCAGGCGATAGAAGCGCTGATGCAGGGCATCCATGAGGGTGACGACGCCCAGACGCTGCTGGGCGTCACCGGCTCCGGCAAGACGTTTACGATGGCGAACATCATCGCCCGGTGCAATCGCCCGACGCTGATCTTGGAGCCGAATAAAACGCTGGCCAGTCAGATCTGTACCGAGATGCGCGGCTTTTTCCCCGATGATGCGGTAGAATATTTCGTCTCCTACTACGACTATTACCAGCCCGAGGCGTATATCCCGTCCACAGACACCTATATTGAGAAGGACAGTGCCATCAACGACGAGATTGACCGTCTGCGCCACTCGGCCACGGCGGCGCTGTCAGAGCGGCGCAACGTCATCATTGTGGCGTCGGTGTCCTGCATCTACTCGCTGGGCGACCCCATCGACTATCGCAGCATGG